>ENA-UOOR01001806-UOOR01001806.1-fermentation-metagenome-genome-assembly--contig:-NODE-1806-length-23823-cov-10.197787_pt1 | contig 23823 bp, 11 predicted proteins | sample MGYA00245780_ERZ724029 | MGnify/ENA primary metagenome ERZ724029 (study PRJEB28704, sample SAMN03018315) | fermentation metagenome | biome: anthropogenic terrestrial biome; feature: soil... | reverse complement strand
TAACAAGTGTTTTACAAACCTCAGCCGGTCGGATGATTTTCGCAAAATCAAAAGCGTCCGGATTGTCAGTGGTTAAGTAGCACGTAATATCAAGCAATAGCAAATATAATGTTTGTAGTCGTTAGTATGCTTGTGTTTCTGGGAAAGCATATTACAACAGCTTGTTTTTGTGCTTGTTGTTCGCGACAATATTTTATGGGTTTAATGAATTTATCGCTCGATATGTAGGTATACACGTGCTATATGTTTATTTGTTTCACTAGTTTCATTATAGGTGAAACATGAAGACACTAATGTTTGGAAACTGCTTAGAAACAGATAACAAAGTGAAAAATTGATAGTTGTAAATTGTGTATTACAAATTGCAAATTAAAAACTGCGAATTGCGAATTGCAAAATTTAAAAACTACATTGCAAATTATATATTAGTGCATATGATAGGAAATTCAAATGAATAGGTTATATAAAACTTCCGCAATAATTGTTGCTGCAGGATCAGGAAGCCGTATGAAGGCAAACATTAATAAGCAGTATCTTTTGCTCTCAGGTAAACAGATCCTGGCTCACACCCTTGAGGTCTTTGAAAGTTCTGAGCTTATTTCTGAGATCATTGTAGTCATTAACAAAGAAGAACATAAGCAATTCGAGAGTTGTATTCTTAACCCCTATAATTTTTCAAAAATAAAATCTGTTGTTGATGGAGGAGTCGATCGGCAGGAATCTGTCTTTAACGGTCTTGCAAGCGTGTCCGGTGATATAGAAATAATTGCTGTGCATGATGGCGCAAGACCTTTCGTGACTTTGGATATCATTAATAACTCCATTGCAGCTGCTGTTATTGGCGGAGCAGCCTGTGTTGGTGTTCCTGTTAAGGATACGATAAAACAGGTAAACCAAAGCAGGATTGTGGAAAAAACTCTTGACCGCAAGCTATTGTGGTCAGTTCAAACGCCTCAGGTATTTAAAAAGGAAATTCTTATAAATGCTCATAAAAAAGCCATATCTGATGTATTTCGCGGCACAGACGACTGTGTTCTTGTTGAAAGGCTCGGGCAAGCTGTTCAAATGATCATGGGAAGCTACTCCAATATAAAGATTACAACTCCTGAAGATCTTGCTTTTGCGGAAGCATTCGTAAAGTGAAAGCATGCCTATGCTGAATTGTATAGATCAAAGACAGGTGTCATTTTGTCATTTTGTAAAATAAATTTCACCTTTTTTATACAAATTCCTTTTAAAAATTTGTCAATTGTAGTAAGATGTTGTTAAGTGAACTCGTTCTGTACCCACCGGAACGCACCACAAGCCTTGGCCACATTTCATTTATTTGTGACCTGCATGACATAACAGCATACTATACAGGTCACTTATAGAAGAGGGGTCTCAGGAATTTGATCAAGGAAAGAAAATTGGGTGTAAAGAATTCCAACAGATAATTCACTGGAAATGAATTATCTGAGGGTCTGGTCAGAACCTGTCTATGTTGCTTTAGAGTAGAAAATTAATATCATGAGAGGCGTAAAATAATTAAGGAAGAGCTATGGTGAATCATTCAGGTGCATTAATAACCAATAATGAAGTAACATTTGGTTCATGCTTACGGCAAGCGATTCGAAAATCCAGAAGCATAAAGATGGTAGCGTCTTTTATCAGAGAATCGGGCATAAGATTAATTCTGGATGATTTGAAGTATGCTGTGGAAATGGGTGCAAAAGTTCAAATACTGACAGGCTGTTATCTTGGAATAACGGAGCCCTCAGCTCTTTACCTGTTGAAAATGTGTTTTGGAAACACAATCGAAATAAGGATTTTCAAGCACAATGATATCTCATTCCATCCTAAAACTTATATTTTTGAAAATGATCTGGATGGTGAAATCTATATTGGTTCATCCAATATTTCAGCATCAGCATTGGAAAACGGAGTTGAATGGAATTACAAAATAGCTCATGATAAATCAAAAGAAGAGTTCTCCCAATTTTACGATAATTTTGAAACTCTGTTCAACGAGCATTCTGTGGAATTAACAGACGAATTACTAAAAGTGTATAGTTTAGGATGGAAAAAAAGCAGTTTTTTTAAAAATGAACCCAATTCAAGTCTTCGTGATAAATTATCTTATTCAACCGGCTCAGCCGAAGAAAAAGCAAAATATAAAACCATTTTGATTAAGCCATATGGCGCACAGATTGAAGCACTATATTATCTTGAGTTGGCAAGAAGTGAGGTTTCAAAGGGTCTTGTCGTTATGGCTACCGGGGTTGGTAAAACTTATCTTGCTGCATTTGACAGCAAGAAGTATCAAAAAATCTTGTTTATAGCGCACAGTGAAGAAATTTTAAATCAGGCATATCAAAGCTTTTCAAAGGTCATGCCCGAGAAGACTTTCGGTATGTTTAAGGCTTCAATAACGGAAAAGGATGCAGATGTTATCTTCGCCAGTGTTCAAACTCTTGGTAAATCCAAGTATTTAAATGAGGAATGGTTTAAACCAGATTATTTCCAGTACATAATTATTGATGAGTTTCATCATGTTGCAGCTCAAAGCTACAGAAAAATAGTGGATTACTTCAAGCCGGAGTTCCTCCTAGGGCTAACAGCTACGCCTTTTAGAATGGATAAAAAAGATATTTATTCGTTCTGTGATGATAATCTTATCTATGAAATCAATCTGAAAGAGGCGATAGAAAGGGATTACCTTGTTCCTTTCAATTATTACGGTATATACGATGACACCGATTACAATGATATTAGTTTCAGCAATGGAAAATACGATGAAAAAGAACTTGAAGATGCGCTTAGCAAGCCTAAAAGAGCTGAACTGGTTTTAAAATATTTCAAACGCTTTGGAAAAAGCAAAGCAGTAGCTTTCTGTACTTCAATTAAACATGCAAACACCATGACAGAGGCCTTTATAAATGCAGGAATTAAGGCAGCTTCAGTGCATACAGGGGAAGGAGAGTATTCTGAAGACAGAAAAGTTGCCATAGAAAAGCTGATAAATGGTGAACTGAGTATCTTATTTGTTGTTGATATATTTAATGAGGGTGTTGATATTCCTGAAATCGACACCATTTTGTTTCTCAGACCTACTGAGTCATATACTGTATTTCTGCAACAGTTAGGGAGAGGCTTAAGAAAGCATGATAATAAAGATGCTACTGTGGTTCTTGATTTCATTGGAAATTATAAATTGGCGCCCGTGCTTCCGCTACTTTTAAGCGGAAAGAATCCTATGGTGAAAGAAAAAAGAGCTCAGTATGAATATACATATCCAGAAGGCTGCAATGTACAATTTGATATGAAATTGCTTGATTTATTTGAGGAGATGAAAAAGAACGATAAACTCTCTGTAAGACTTGAGAATGACTATTTTAAGCTAAAAGCTGAGCTGGGCAAAAGACCTCTTAGAACTGATTTGTATGAGGGTTCTGATATTCCCACAAGAGAGTATTTAAAAAACGGATATGTTTATTTTTTAGACAGCATAAATGAATTATCGGAAGAAGAAAAAACATGGCTTGGTTCAGAAGCCGAAGGTTTTCTTAGAGAACTTGAAAAGATGACCATGGACAAGCTATATAAGATTCCCACCATATCCTGTTTTTTAGATGAAAACAAGCTTCGACATAAAGTTTCTGTGGACATTATTGCTCAAAGAATGAAAGATTTTTATAGAAATCCTTTATATGCTCCTGATATGAAAGATAAAAGCAACAAAGATTATCTTGAATGGCCAATGGAAAAATACAGGACAAAAGCCATACAAATGCCGATAAAATATATAAGTAAAAGCTCTAATTATTTTATTTATGATGAAATCAATAAAGAATTGATATTAGATTCTAAAATAACAGCTATCGCGACAGGCTTATATGTCGAGCATGTTAAGGACATCTTGGAATACCGGCTAAAAAGTAAGTGTTCAAAATTCTACAAAGAAAATTTTTAAAACTTGAGAGGATATTAAAATGAGTATTGAGTTTTATAATAAAAACGCTGAGAAATTTTATAACAGATCATTAACGGCTGATATGAGTGAAACCTGCGAGAAATTCTTAAAATATGTAACTCCCAGTGGAAAGATCCTCGATGCAGGCTGTGGTTCCGGGCGGGATACTCTATACTTCTTAAAACGAGGTTATGAGGCGGTAGCTATGGATGCATCAGAAGAGATGGTTAGACTAAGCACTGAACTTACAGGTAAACCAACCATGCTTATGAAGTTTGAAAATTTTGACTTCAAAGATGAGTATGATGGGATCTGGGCTTGTGCATCGTTGCTTCATGTTTCGAAGTTGGAGATAAAGGATGTAATGTTCAAATTGATTCAGGGGCTAAAAGATAACGGCATATTCTATGGGTCGTTCAAATATGGAGAAGGGGAAGCGTTTAGAGACGAGAGATTTTTTAATTTTTATAACGAGAATGGTTTACTGGAGTTAATTAATGAGGTTGGCCAATTGCATGTTATAGACATCTGGGTGACTAAAGATGTACGGCCAGGGCGTGAAGATGAAAGGTGGATTAATTGTTTGTGTAGGAAAGGTAGTCTAAGCCATGTATGAGAATAAAAAAGGATATCAAATAACAAAAGTATTCAATTATGTGCAACAGGTATGAAAAGAATGCCATGACTGATTTTTAAGATTGACAGCCAAATGGAGCAAGAGTGGAAAAATATATACGGAAACAGGATAACATTCAGAAAAATTTGGTTTTGATAAAGAGTTAAAATATTTAAAATTACGAATAAGAATTCAGGAGGTTGCCTTAAAATGCAAAAACGATTTACAGACCTGTTTAATATGATTCTGATAGAGTTTCCAAAAGAGTCGAAGGATTTGATTGAATCTATTAGCTTTCTAAAAGAATCCTTTAGCGACATAATGAAAATTATTAATAATAGAGTAGCAAAATTCTGTGAAAACCGAGATTTTGCCAGTATGGAGAAATATATAGGCATAGCGAAAGAGATCAATGCCTATGAGGATTATCTAAATCATATTGTTGCAAAATCAAATGAAAAAGCAAGCAAAGAGTTTTTAGCAGAACAAGATGAGGTAATGAACAATACTGATATGTCCGATGATATTACATACCAAGTTGATCATAAAGCGGAACATACGTTGAACGAGGATTTTACACACATTAGGCCATATGGGTTTCGGTTCAGGAACAAAACATACATCTGTAAAACGTGGAAGGAAATTCTTCTAAAAACCTGTGAAGCTCTATTTATGCTAAATAAAAATAGGTTTGTGGAATTTGCGAACATCCGAAATACAAATGGGCTTAAGCCAAAATGCTTTTCTGCGGAACCAAATAATTTGAGAAAACCAGAGAGCATATGTGGCGCAATCTATGTTGAAACAAACCTGAGTAGTAATTCAATCAGATATTTGATTATTCAAATGCTTAAAGAGTTTGGTTTTATGATAGAAGATTATTTAGTCTATTTCCGTGCTGATTATAGAAAAAATAATCAATAGGCGATCATGGGTATAGAGAAAGTATATTAAAGTAAATATGGGTATTTCCTATTATGATATTATCAACCAAAATGAGGTGTTTGGAATGGCTGATGGTGTGAGTTTTTTATGAATCAAGAGTACATAATTAGTAAGATGAATCAGTATTTGCACAAGTCAACGATTGCACTATCTGAATGGCTTAGCGTAAAGCTGCCAAGGATTAGCGACTCCTGGTGGACAGAGTGTGTCTTAGACAACTTAAGCCATTATCAGCGGGGACGTATTGTCGAACAGAGTATAAAAACTTTACAGGAACTGGATTTGGCTGCTCTTCTTCGTGTGGCAAATAAAAGCTGGTATGAGCTACGCAGCGTATTCTATTTAACACAACAAGAGCGTGAGTACCTCAGGAAAATGCGTTCTGTGCGCAACAACTGGGCACATTGTGCAGGAAATATACCAGATAAGGATATCATTGAACACGAGCTTGGAGTTGTTTTGCAATTTGCAGAAACTTATGGCGCTGGAGCCGATATACGTGAAGATATCCGTTCATTCCAAAAAGAATTATCCGGTGCCTGCCTTGTTCCGCAAGAGAGTGCGATAAGCGCACAAAGCAGTGAAGCTGAAAAGGAGATCGCAACACCGACCATCACAGAGAAAAGCATCGTGTTTCTTAAATCAGATCCAACCGTAAAGGGAATGGTTTTTTCAATCTGCGAAATTGACGGTACTGTAAAGTATGAAGTTTTTGTTAACGGTGAAATTAAAACATTCTATGCCGATCAGGTTTTACCTGACAATCCTGTTCTAACCTATAAGATTGTTGATATTCATACGCTGCAAAGCAGTTTAACAGCATATCAGCTTAAGAACCCCAATATAGAAAACCTATACTCACTGAATGCGGCAAGAATTGACTTTGTACCCTATCAATTCCGTCCGGCTTTAAAGATTATCAAATCCGATGTGCCTCGCTTGTTAATTGCAGACAGCGTAGGTGTCGGAAAAACAATCGAGGCAGGATTAATCCTGAAAGAGCTTCAGGCTAGATCCGATATTCAAAGAGTGCTGGTTATATGTCCCAAACCCTTGGTTGCAGAACGCAAATGGGAGTTGGAGATGAAGCGTTTTGATGAAGAATTCATTCCCGTTGATGGCTCTACATTGCGTCAAATCATTTCAGATACCGATCGGGATGGTGTCTGGCCGGAGAGATACAATAAAGCGATCATTCCATATTCCTTGCTGGGAAATGATATACTTCATGGTTCTGACACAGGAAACGGAATGCTGAAAAGTATAAATCCCGGCTTGCTTGATCTTGATCCGGCTCCATATTTTGATATGGTTATCGTCGACGAAGCACACCATATACGACATGATAATACCCAAGCATATGCTGTAGTCAAATACTTATGTGATCATGCGGATTCAGTAATATTCTTAACAGCTACGCCTTTACAGACGAGTGATCAGGATCTGTATACACTGCTAAATGTTCTTAGGCCTGATGTGATACTCGATCAGGAAACCTTTAAAATGATGGCAAAGCCTAACCCATATATTAATCAGGCTGTGCATATTATTCGTACTCAGGCGGGAAATTGGGCTGAAAGTGCTATTACACTTCTTAAAAAAGCTGTACGAACTCAATGGGGACGACATATTATTGCTCCTAATCCTATATATCAATCGGTAATCGCCCAGCTTTCCCAAAATGAGTTTTCCCGAGAGGAACGTGTTCAGATCATTTCAAGTGTTGAGAAGCTTCACAGTTTTTCCAGCATCATAAACAGAACACGCAGACAAGACATCCAGGATTTTTGTATTCGCCGCTCATATACAATAGATACTGCTTTTACAAGAGAACAAAGAGAACTTCATGATGAGCTTCTGCAGTTTGAAGCTGCCACACTGTCTTTTTTACATAACAGTAAGAGTATTCTTTTTATGATGAGTAGTATTCGCCGACAAGCTGCAAGTTGTATATATGGTCTTGCACCATTTATCAAAGCAATAACGCAGAGACGGCTTTCACAGATCTGGGATGACCCTGAATTCGAGGTTGAGGGATTAAGACTGGACAGTGAAACATCTTCCGAATATTTTATGAAATCAGCAAAGCACTTACTTGAACTAGCCGATAACCTGCCGGAGGATGACCCGAAATTTGATTCGCTAATGAAGATAATCAAGGAAAACCAGGAGCAGGAAAACAATAAAATCATTATTTTTAGCACCTTTAGGCATACACTGGCATATGTGAGTGAGAAGCTTAGTTTCACCGGCTTACGACTTGCTCAAATAGATGGGAGCGTGAAAGACGAGAACCGGTATGCGCTTCGCAGCCGATTCCAGAAGAGCAGAGAGGAACCTGACGCAATTGATTTATTGCTTTTTACCGAAGTTGGTTCAGAGGGCTTGGACTATCAGTTCTGCAATACAATGATAAATTATGATCTGCCATGGAACCCGATGCGAATCGAACAGCGGATCGGAAGAATTGATCGCCGCGGACAGCAAAGCGATGTTGTGAATATATATAACTTAATTACCACCGATACGATCGACGCAGATATATATCATCGTTGCCTGGTCAGGATAGGGATATTTGAACAAAGTATCGGTGAATGCGCAGAAATATTGGGTGAAATAAGCCGTGAAATTCAGAATATAGTTTTTGACACATCACTAACAGATGAAGAGAGAAAAGTTAAGTTCGAGCAAATGGCAGATAATGAGGTTCGCAAAATTCAGGAGTTGAAACAGCTGGAAGAGGATGAGAAGCAGTTGTTCGGCTTTAGCCTGTATGATTACACAGTTTCAAAGGAAGTGCAGGCCGCTGAGAATCCATGGGTTTCTCCTGACAACATTCAGCTTCTGATAAGCGATTACCTGAATTCCCGATTGGGTGATGGCAATTATATTCTTGGCGAAAGAGAACCGAAGACCCTACGTTTTTCTGCTGAAGCTCGTCGTATTTTACTTGATGATTTTAGAAAGCTTCCTGAAATTCGTTCCATGGTCAGAAGAGGTTGGGAGCTCTATCTTAAAGGCAGCAAGCCTAATTGTACAATTACCTTTGATAACAAATGTGCTGAACAAAACCGGAATGTGTTTTTTATTACAAATATTCATCCATTGGTTAAGCAGGCAGCAGAATACTTCGGTATAACCGATATTTTATATATCGGAGCCCTTGTTACCGGTCTGGAATTGAAACCGGGGATATATCCATTTTCAATATATGCTTGGGAATACTTTGGCAACAGGCCGCAACGCAAGCTTACGGCGGTTTGTGAAGATCCGGATGTACAGGAAGAGCTTTTGAATTCGTTGCAGGTTGCGAAAACTGTGGAATTGGATATCAATCAGTATAAACTTTCATGGCAATTGCTTGAAAAAAAACATTTACAGGTATGGAAGTTTGAAAAGGTTAGGTACAAAGAGAAAGAAGAAGCATTACTTCGTTATAAAAGCGAAAGCCTGACGAATAGGTTCAATATTCGAAGAAGACTGCTTCAACAACAGATTCAGGATGCATACGATGAAAAAATCAAACGTATGCGGAAGGCAGAGTTAGAAAATGCAGAAGCCCAATATCATGCACAAATCAATGGGCTTAGGTGGGAAGCTGAAAAAGCAGATATTCACATTAAACTACTTGTCAATGGGGTGCTTTTTGTCGAGGGGGGTTAATGATGCGATGTGGTTTTGCAGATATTTGTGTACAATATGCAGGGCTGGATTATAAAAAGCTGAATATTGATGATCTTGAGGAAATAAAGAGAGTTCTGGGATCGGTTCAGCCCGAAGAACTCGTTTCCCAACAAGATCATGTTCAGTTTATCAATTTACTTCAAAAACTTAGAAGCGCTATAGCTGATAATAATAAACTGAATGGAGATGGGTTTAACCAATGGTTGGAATCCAGCTTGTCTGTGGGTGAAGATGGTTTATATTCTGATAAACTGAGGTTCATTTTTGAATTAATTCAGAATGTTGATGATTGCGATTATGAAGATATTGGGGATTGCAGGTTGGATATTCAGTTTAATACTTTGGAAGACTGTATTGTTTTTACATATAATGAGCTTGGATTCAAGCCAAGCGATGTCTTTGCCATTACTGGTATTGCGGAAAAATCAAAAAATATTTCTCCAGACAAAATGGAAATCGGAGAAAAGGGTATAGGCTTCAAATCTGTATTCGGCGTTGCTCATAGTGTATTAATCCAAAGCGGCGGCTTTTCCTTTAAATTGGTGAAGAACAATTTTACAGTACCTGTTGCGCAATATAATGTGTATACACATGTAAATGGGACAAGGTTAATCCTATATATGCCTAGAAAACAAGTTCAGAAGATTTATTATGAAATGGTTGCACGATATTGTAAGCCAGATGTGCTGGCTAATAAAAATCCTCTCTTGTTTTTGAATAAGCTTTCAAAAATCAGTTTTTATATTGACCACACTTTAAGATATCTTGAATTTAATGTTTCCAGAACATTACCGGTACTGGTTGGACGAAATGCAGATATTGCCTATGAGGATTTGGTCATCATATCTGTTCGCCTTGCTGATCCCCAAAAAAACCTCGGTAAAGAAATAAATAAGGAAATAAAATGCTATCGGTACTCAAAGTCGGTTATTTTTGATCACCAGGCATGCGTTTCCCGATATACTGCTAATACGAAATTTCGTGAGAAGAAGTTGAACCTCGTTGCTGTGTTCCCGCACCCGGAATCTATGGAAGAAATTAAAACAGGTTCGCTCTATTCATTTCTCCCCACACAAATAAGAACCAACGTACCATTAATGGTACATGCGCCATTTAAGCTTGATGCATCCAGAGAATATGTTGATCCCCAAAATGAAAACAAATGGTTTACAGACGTCTGCCGTGCTCTCAGTCTTTTTTTAAGCGAAGTATATTGCCATCTTTCACATATAGTTAAAGAGTATATCATCGGTTATATTCCCCCCTTGAATGGCTTATTTTTCAACACATCGTATCAAAAAGCAGAAAGTCTGGAAAGGTCTGAGTTTAAGGGAAGCTTGCTTAAAGATGAAAAGCTTTTCTATTGCAGTGATGGAAATTTTGCAGCTACAAAGGATATATGCGCTTTCAGCCACACAGAAAACATTGAAAAGCCGATTGAAGTGTTTCAATTGCTAGGTGAAGATAAATCCCTTTATCTTTCCCCTATAAAAACGAATCTGGCAAGGTATGGTGTAGATGTCATAGAAAAAGCTTATGAGAAAGTTTTTCTATGCGCATTACAAAATCCAAAAACCACAGAAGATGCCTTTGATTTGCTTGAAAAAGTGTGGGATTTCAAGGGTATGGACATATTGCCTCAAATAGATAAATTCGTATTCACGATAGAGCAATTGAGATGCTTTGATAAACACAGGAAAATTTACAGGCTTCTTCGCAATAGCTTTACTGAAAAAGTTATAAATGGCATGCACCCGAAGTGTACGTTGGTTGACTCGATAAAAAAAACCAACATACACGAAAAAGTCTCATCCATCATCAATGAAACAATCGCTGATATTGATGCAAATACAAAAATAGTCCAATACCTGAACCTGATAAACAAAAAATATACATATCTTAGTAACGTTTCCGAAGACTTCTACTTACCCATGCAAACAACGCTGGTTTTGTCTGAAAGAGCGCCCTTTGAGTCGTTTTCTGAATTTGCCAAGCATGCGGATAAAAACAACAAATTTTCTGCTTCCCTACAGATGCGCCAGATTTCAGAGAACCTAAATAGAATTGATGATACAATAAGTAACACGGAATACTTGAAAGAGCTTCAAATACAAAGAAGAAGCCACAAAACTGCTTTTGGAGACAGGGTATATCAGAATTATATACAGCTGATAAATGAATCAGGTACCGATGAATCACGTTTTCTTAATGAGTTGCTTCAGAATGCGGACGATTGCGAATACAATACAGATGAAGTGCCAAGCTTTTCTCTTGTAATAAAGGAAAATATGCTGATTATACAATACAATGAAGTCGGATTTACGAAAGCCAATGTACGCGCAATCACCGCTATTGGTGAATCAACCAAAAAGCTTTTGTTGAATGGGAGTACACCTATCGGTGAGAAGGGAGTGGGCTTCAAATCTGTTTTCAGTGTTGCCGAGAGTGTGGAAATCCATAGTAATGGTTTCCATTTTAAACTTACCAACCAAACTCCAACTATTCCTTTTAAGGCTGACAGGGAGATAGATAAAGCAGGAACCATAATGATTTTCAAGCTTAAAAGGAGTTTTAGTCATAATTTCATTAATGAACCAAAAATACTTGCTCTTTGCTTATGTCTGCGGAAATTAAGGAGGCTATGCATTGGTAAATTTAATGTTGAGATAAGGGACACCGCCCATACAAGAAGTATCATTATCAATGAATTAGTGTTTGAGCTTAAAAAATACCGTTATGACTTTTCTATTAATGATGAATTGGCGATTCTTGAAAGAGAGAACGGACAAAGAAAGATCAGTAGTGAACAATCAATATATTGTTATCTTCCAAAAGATGAGAAGCTTTTTAAGTATACCCTTTATTGTGGTCTGCCGACTTCGATTTCCATAAATATCCCAGTAATTATTGATGCTCCATTTCAACTGACAACAGCCAGAGATGACATCCTAGAAAACAGATGGAACAATATAGTTAAGGCGAATGTATATGAGGCGTTGGCGGGTATGATAGAAAAGGTAAAATATGAAAAGAAAATTAACGTATTTGCTTATATAAAGCACCCAAACGATACATTTACTTCGGATTACCTTAATAAATTTAATATGTTACCTTTGTTGCGGAACAGAAAAATACTGCCCACCCTAGCACAAGATCATTTTGTCGCGCCATACTCAGGAGAATACAACTATTATCCGGCAGTGGTGGGGAGATTGTTCGGCTTAATGGGTAATATTAATCTGAACAAAAAAGCCATAATTGACTTCTTTGGTAAAGATGGATATGTTGAAGCACTAAAGTGGCTGGGATGTAAACCGGTGTCAAAGGAAAATGTTATTTGCTTGCTGGACAAGTATGCAAGTCTATTTATGGACAATGCCAAGTTCAGGAAGCAATTGTATACTTACTTAAGGGAAGAGAGTAGTTCTTCGGTTCTGAATGCCATAAAGCAAATGAAAATTATACCAGTTAAAGGTATAAAACATGAAATGACAGATTACATAGAATTTCAAGAGAGAATTTATTACGGTAATGAAGAGTTTTCAACTGATGAATATTATATCATGAGGGACAGTATCCTGGACCCGGAAGATTTTGATGCGATTTATCAAACCAGAATTAACAGGATGAACCAGTTTGAGAAAGAAGGTATTTATCGTAAAAAGATTGAAAGCTGGCTGGATGATGCATCCATATCCAAAAAAGAACTTGCAGAGAGAATTCTGAATGAATTTCAAAATAACAGAGCTCAAATGTCAGCCTGTAGGGATACACTTATTTCAAGAAAAACAAGAGTACCTGTGAAATTTGAATCGGGTGAGTATTGCACAGGAAATATTTTTATAAGTGGTAGGCCAAGTGGTTATTTCAATGGCGAAATCCTGAGGAACTTGTTGGTTGATAAGAAATATGAAGCCATTGCCAGGTTTATGGAATGTCGAACCATCAATGATATCAGGTATGATGATATTAATTTGGAGGTGGATGCCCTTACTGAAGACGATATTGAAGATTTTCAGGATGATAGCTTTAGGTATGGAGCAGTAATTCTTGAAGAGTATATTAAAGATGGAAAAGTATCCGATGAACTGATTCAGGAATATAACCTTGAGGGTGTACGGTTTACAAATATTGAAGGTGAAAAAAATTATACTTTTCCAAAAAGACCAATAGTGAATCTGGATTTAATTAAGAAGCATATCAGGAAAAGATGGGAACAACCTGTTAAAATAGTGAAAAGAAAGGAAATGAAATCCGTTTCCTGGGGAGTAGGGCATAATGGTCAGAACTTCAAATTGGATAACCCCGAACATAAAAAATATGCAATAGAAATGTACAAATGCGATAACTCCCATGAGGTATGTTTTTGCCAGATGTGCCAAACACCAAAGAACAAGAATTTCATTGAGGTAAACAATATCGAATACTTACCACAATATTTCTGGGTAGAAATGAAGCTGTCTCTTTGCCTTGAATGCAGTAAAATATACGAAGCGCTGCGGAATAATCAATCATTTATATCATCTTTTTTGGCTCGTATCCGTAACACAGTATTAACAGAGGGAGAACCCATAGAGATTAAAATTGGGAATAAATCAATATTTTTTACTGCAACTCATCTTGCAGAAATAAAAGAAATACTAACTAGACGAAATGAAGAGGGTGTGGCTTCCTCTGCAAGGTGAATTATTTCAAAAATTATGATGAGTTTTTGGAACAGAGGAGATTACTCATTGCAAAGAAAATAAAAGAATATTATTATACTTTTTAAAATTATGTGGTAAAAAATATTGGAATTTAGGATTCTGGTGTTTTCAGAAGGGAAAAAGTAGAATAGACCATTTTTGACAAGAGGTTACGTCCCAAAGAAGTAATGAAGAAATGAATATAAATATTGCATTTTTTGAAAGGCGGTAGTTGTATGCAGTTTATCCCATCTGGTACTCCTAATAATAATGATGCACTCGGCGTTCTTGGTTATTTGATCGTTGTGAATAGACAGGTTCATAGTTATCAGGTGGATGCTTTGACAGAGTATCTTGAACTTATTCACCTTGATATAAATGAAACAGTATTAAATGACATAATTGAAAGAAAAGATGAATCGGTGTCGTTTGCAACATCGTTGGCAGCCTTTTCGGGAGAACCGGAAAATATTCAAAGAGATATTTATTATATGTTAATAATTTTATCTTTTGTAGATAATGCGATCGACGATAATGAAACTGCTCTTATAAAACAAATTGTAGAGGCATCTAAAATTAGCAATGGTGATGTATTAGCAATAAATCAGACTGCTATGGTTGATGCTGAGAGTATTCATTCCAGTAAAAATGTTCTTTTTGAAAGAATAGGTACCGATGCTGTTAAGGGGAGTATATTTCAATGCTTTATCAGATGGGTAGTAAGTTTTTTTTGTAGAATTCTTAAAAAGGATACCGGGGATAAAAAGACAGTAAGTGACGTTGACTACAAAGCCATGATAGAAAAATGTGCTGAAGTGGCCTTAGAAGATTTTAAAGTTATCCGCCCTTCGTATTCATATCTTCTACAAAACGCTCAGTCTTGTATAGAGCATTTAAATAAATATAAAAGATCACTTTCACTTGAAACTGGTCTGTCAGCTGAAGTTGCAAATATTGTGAAACTTTTTATAGAAGCTCTGAATGAAAATGTACTAAAACAAAACCAACTGGCAGAAATGTCGTTTGCGCAAAAAGAACGTACGGTTCCAGACTTTACAATTTCACTTATTGGGAGAACGAAGGCTGGGAAAAGTACATTACATGCAATTCTAACTAATCAGGGTTACGATAGGATTGGTGTGGGAAAGCAGAGAACGACTAAATATAACAGGGTTTATCAATGGAACCTTCTCCGTTTGATTGACACACCCGGCATTGGTTCAGCAGAAGCAGCAGGAAGAACCGATGATGAAATTGCAGAGAGTGTACTTGGAGAGTCTGATATAATTTGTTTAGTGGTAATAGATGATAGTATCCTGAAGGATGTACTTGAACTCATCGAAAAGGTAGCAGCTTTAAATAAACCGGTTATTATTTTACTGAATTATAAAGAAAACATTAAGAGTGATGTTAAGTTCAAGTCTTTTATAGAGAAACCGTCAGATTGGCTTACTAATGAAGGAGAATCTAATCTTCAGGGCCACATTAACAGAATCCAAAAATATGCTGATGACCATGGGTTTGGAACCCTTATAAGAGTTTTTCCAGTCTTCCTATTAGCTGCACAAATGGCTGGTGAGAAAAAGTATAAAGAAAATAGAAAACTACTGTGGAAAAACTCAAATATAGATACTTTTATTGATCAGCTGAAATTATGGATATTTTCTGCCGGAACAATAAAAAGGTCACAGACAATTCTTGATGAAGCAATACATATCTTCGATAAGTTAAAGCAACAGATTTTACTGGCTCAAAAACCAGTTGAGGAGCAAATTAAAAGACTTATAGAACAGAGAGCGCTTAAGATTGACGCATTGAGACAAGCTCAGGAAGCGACCATAAGGAATGTAAGAGCTGTTCTGCAAGAAAAATTTTATGATTTGGCTAACAATGAAGCTCTGGTATTTGCAGAAGATGTTTATGGCCAAAAAGGAGATATATCAGAATTGTGGAATTCTTATCTGGATAGGATAAACTTTAAAGATGATATGAAAACTGTTATTGAAGTTGAACTTAATTCATTCGTAAAAAAAGCAGATAACACAATCAGCGATCTTTTTGAAGACTTTTACTATTCCATAAGAACGTCTTTTGAAGTCTCAGATGTAAACATTCCTATACAATTAGACTTTAAGTCCATATCGAGACTTGGCGGTAGCATGCTTGGTGTTGCGGGTACCGTGCTTATAGGTTTATCAAATCCGGTAGGTTGGATTTTAGCGGGTGCAGGATTATTGATAGGCCTCGGCTCCTACTTATTCTCGTCAAAAGAAAAAAAGCGACAGAAGGTAATTGATAAGGTTTATTTTTCTATTAAGGAAAACGTTTTGAAACAAACACCGGAGCAGATAGACAACACTATTTCAGACATTGATAGCGAGTTAAGCAGAAGTGTTGAAAAAATTGATAGTTTGTTTTCCGATTTGATTAATGGCCTGAAAGAGACACTGGTAATTGCAGATCAGTTAACACAAGGTTATGAATCCCAAATTGATATGATAAACAAGGTTTACGCATGGAGAATATTACAGTTCTTATTACAAAAGACCGATTCGTATTCGCCAGATAAGGTGGATAATGAAGTTAAGAATGTTAATAGATCCATTAAAGGAACTATCATTATTAAAAGAAAGCAGAAGGAAAAGCTTGACACAGATAGGCTTGATGGAATTATTGCAGATAAAGTTATTATTAACTAAGAGAGGGACAAGACTATGAATAATGTTAAATTTAAAACTACTGAGCTTGCCTACCGCATAGAGGCTGATAAAAATGAAATTTTAAAGCTATACACCAAGTGCGGTTATACAGAAGATGCCCAGAGACTGAAAGGATGGTTGGAAGAAATCGCTAAAGAAGATAAAATAAGAGTCGTTTTTATCGGTCAGTATACAGCCGGAAAATCAACAATCATTGCTGCACTTACTGCAAATAAGGATATTAAAATTGATTCAGACATCGCAACAAGCGTTGCAGCTAATTATAGCTGGAATGGAGTTACTCTTACCGATACACCGGGATTATATACAGAGAATCCGGAGCACGATGCAAGAACTATTGAAATGATAAAGAAATCAGACCTGTTGGTTTACTGTATTACCAGCGATTTGTTTAACCAGTATACAAAGCAGGATTTTGAGAAATGGGCTTTCGATTTAGGATACGCAGGAAAGATGTTTCTTGTAGTCAACAAGATGTCGAAAGAAGCGGGAGAATATAATGAGCTCGTTGATAACTATTCGATTTCATTGAACAGAGCCCTTACTCCTCATTCTGTTACTGAGTTTTCTTACAGCTTTGTAGATGCAAAGGATTATAAAGATGGGGTTGAGAAGAATAACAGAGAGCTTATTGATTATAGCCATTTCGAGGACTTTATTAATAAATTGAATACTTTTATACATCAAAAAGGCTTGCTTGGTAAATTCGATACTCCTGTAATGGTTTTAAAAGCATCAATTGATGAAATCATTCAAAAGTTAATGGAAGATGATGCAAATCGTGCTTATAGTTCATTGCTGTCAAGGATCGAAAGGAAAATCGACCAGCAGCGTAATCAAGTGGCGATAGATGCTCATAATATCATGAGGCGTGGACTTAAGCCAATAACTGATAAGGGGTATGAGCTTTCACGTATGATTGGAGCTGAAGATATTAGTTATACGGAAGATGATATCAATGAATTGGTTGCTTCATGTTGTGGGAATATTAATTCCCAGCTTGCAACACTATGTGAAAGAAGCATGGATCAACTCAATTCTGAGGTGGAAGAGGTGATGAACAGCGGAACAGCAAGTTACTTCTTCAATTCTATAAACTCTTCATATGATGCTAAAAAACATCTTTTTGAGAGTCAGGATACAAAGCGCAGTCGTGCCCAGTTTGAATCTATAAAAAACATAATGGAGTCTATCACAGGCAAGACTATTAATATAGCAACAAAAGAAGGGACCGCATCAGCTAAGTTCTTAATAAAATCAACTGAAGCCACTGGATCGCAAATCCATAAGGTTGTTTTGGTTGTAGGTAAAAATTTTGGTTACAAATTCAAGCCTTGGCAGGCAGTTAATATAGCTAAGAATATTGGCAATGTTGCTAAGTTTTTAGGGCCTGCTGTTAGCGTTCTTGGTTTATTATTTGATGTTAAAGAAACAATTGATGATCAGAAGAAAGTACAGAAAGTTCAACAGGCGCAATTGCAATACAGGCAATCTTTCTTTGATATCGTGTCTGACCTTGAAAGCAAATACAGTAATGAGTTAAATGGAATATTTGATACATATGGCGAAATAAGCACCCGGTTAAAAGCGAGCCGGGATAATGTTCAGGATATGATTAAATCCAATGATGAGATGACTAGAAGGCTGCTTGAAATTAGAAACGACCTTATAGCTATTCAGGCTAAGATCTTTAGCGTATAGTTTTGTCTTGGTGTATATTATTGCACTTTTCAGCCTGTATCCGAGAGCTCCAACATCAATAATGGAAACTCTGGAAACCCTACCCGCTACAACTTTTATTAGACGAAAGACACACAGATGTATATGGAGGGAAGCATGTTGGACACACCTAATCCGAAAAGTCTTTGTCCAGCCTTTGTTTTATACTACTGAAACACTGATGTCCAATAAAATCATCAACAATTTGATTTTGAACAAAACAGCTTGAGGAGATATAAAGAAAAGGGATTATAAAGGGGTTAAATAAAAAGATACTCAGGAGCCCAAATCCGTATAGTTATGAAGGTATAATTCAAGGCTTTCAAACATGAACCGCCCATGAACCGGCTTATAATAAACCCCTTCTATTTCTGTAAGGATTTGCCCATCCTCTTTTTCATAAAAGTTTATCGGAACATTGTCTGATTCGGATTTACCCATTTGGGCGGTCATTACCAACCGGCCTTCTGCGTCCGCTTTATCTGCCCGGTAGTAGTGCAGAAGCTGAAATAAAGGACCTCTTGACCAAGCAGGATCCTCACACAGTATTTCGTCTCCATTCGTATGATTTTTTAGATAAAGGTATTGAACTTCTTTTTTACCAAAAGGCAGAAAGTCGGACAACCTAGGCCAGGGGCTGCCTTCCCTGGTAAGGGTTTGAAACGCATCGGTTAGGTTTTCCGATATAGGTATAAAGCCGCCAAAAGTATACGCCATACCGCTTGTTGGATAGATTTGCAGGTGCAGCGCTCTGCCGTCTGCGAAAAACAGGTTTACGGGCACCCGGAAGCCCGATGCATAAGGAACGCTGTCCAACTGACCATAATTTAAAAGAGAGAGGCTGGGAAGCTCTTTATTGATCATTGAATTCAAATCCGCATCTTCAAAGGTATTCATCCATGCGCCATTTTCTTCATCACGCAATTCAACCGATACAACCTCGGGATTATCCGACAGCATACCGAATATATCCTGCACGGTTAACCCTATTTCTTCTTCTGTTGTGGATACATGCTTTCTGCTGCGGTAAAATGGGGTATAAACATCCCACAGATGAACCAGTATGGCGCTCTCTATTTTAACATTTTTCAGTGCATATATCTCAGTACCAACGTCGTAGGTGCTTGAAAAGTCGGGTGGTGTACCTTTATACACTTTGCCTTTCAGGTCAAGGATTACCTCGCCCAGTTTTTTCCCTTTTTCTGAAATATAATCATTATCTAAAAAGATTGAGTTTTCCAGCCAACTGGAAGGCTCATAAGCATAACCGTTTAAATATACAACAGAAATGTAGCTGGCTTCACTCATGTCCTTGCTTTCTGTATATTCAAACATCCCGGAGGAGTTTTCTGCAGAATTGTTTCCGACCCCATTTTTTATACCCCAGTTATTCCAAACAATTGAAATGGCTGTAAAGGCGGCAACGATCAGGATGAGTAGCGCAGGGACAAGTCGAATTATCTTTTTTCTCCCTATGCGGTTTACAGGCAGATCCCCCAGGGCTTGCGCCTTTTCATAAAAATTCTCACCGACTTTTACCTTGCTCATAGCCGATTTATATATATCCTTAAGCATCATCAAAATCCTCCCTCAGTTTTTGTTTCAGAAGCTTCCGTGCCCGATGCAGCTGTGAGGCGACAGTGGCTTCATTCCGCTTTAGCAGTGAACCAATTTCAGCTATGCTGTAGCCTTCAATGTAATACAGGTGAATAACACAGCGGTATTTTGACGGCAGTTGATGCACAGCATCCATAACAGTGCTTTCTTCCGGAGTAAAAGAGATCTCATTTCCATCCAGAGATTCGGTCTTTCTGAACCATGATGTTTTCAGGTGATTTTTGCTCAGGTTGATTGCAACCCGCAAAAGCCATGCCTTTCTATGCTCCTCGGTTTCAAAAATCGGTTGCTTTTCTATGAGCTTTACAAAGGTATCCTGAGCAATATCTTCGGCTTCATGCAGGCTTTTCAGGTATGCGAAACTAACCCTGACGATCATGTCGACATAGCGGGTAGCAGTTTGCATTATTGAGTTGTCTGTCTGTGTATTTTCACTCATAAAATACCCTCTCATTTGTAATACAATTGGTACCAGTAAAATATTGCATACTGCTGAAAAAATTTTATGATGCTTATGATTAAATTGTACTTCTCGTTCCGGTTTTTTACAACAAACCAGTTCCCTATTGCTTATCAATAATACCCTAATACCCTAATACCCTAATACCCTAATACCCTACCTTCAGATGGATTAATAATGTAGATACCATTCGAAAGAAACTTGCTGCTTGGGAATTGGAACGCATTGAACTGACAGAAAGGATTAATTTAATACAAAATTATTTTGTCGTAACTTGTCTGTAATATATGATATAATAGAAAAACAACAGGTAATTACTTACACACAATATGATTATTAGTAGTATGCATGAGCAAATTCAAAACAATTTTAAAGAACTTACAAAAAGCTTACAGCTAGGCGGTAGAATTAAACTTCAGACAGGATTATATAATGAATATTGAAAACCACCTAATCCTCATAAAGCACGAGGATAAAACAGCTCAAGTAGAATATTGCAAATACGATCATGGCAAGTGGCATGTTAAATTCTGCAACAGCAATAAGTCATACGCCTATAACCTTTCAAATGTAGAATGGTGTAAAACACCGGCAATCATAGATCCCCAAGTCAATTTAGTGTTTATTAATGATCAGCAGTTATCCGGCATTTCCAAAATTCTGAAATTCAACCAATATATCAGAATTATTTTTAAGACCGGATATCACAAGGTGTATCCAGCTTCAAGTATTCATATTGAAGAATCATGTTTAAAAGACAAATTATCAAGTAACTGTTTTGAGTATTTAAATAAATTGGCGGGGCATATTGAAATCAAAACCGAAGATGATATCGGCTTTCTATCCATGCAATATAGCAGTTTACAAACTATCAGTCCACGCAGTGTTCTGGCTAAATATTTAGGAGGATTACCCTTAAAAAAAGAGAAGCAATTATGCCAACCGATTTTCCCTTTTAGTTTTAACTTGAGCCAAAAAGCAGCTACTGAAAAAGCATTAACAGAGCAGATAAGCATAATTGAAGGACCTCCTGGAACCGGGAAAACACAAACCATACTCAATATTATTGCAAATATAATTTTAAGTAATAAAACAGTTGCAGTTGTATCAAATAATAACTCGGCAACGGCTAATGTCCTTGAAAAGCTGGAAAAATACGGAGTAAATTTCTTTGCAGCTTATTTAGGCAATGAAGAAAATAAACAAAAATTCATTAATGAGCAGAAAAATACATATCCTGATATGAGCAATTGGAAAATGTCCTCAGAAGTTTTTCAAACAATGAGAAAAAGTTTGCAGGCATCTCAAATAAAATTGAATGAAATGCTTAAAATCCAAAACAGACAAGCTGATTTGAAGTCAAAGCATTCAAGCTTGCAAACAGAAGCTGAATACTTCTACCAATACTATAAAGAGTCGGATGTTGGGTTCTTCAATTCGCATTTCTTATTAAAGCTCAAAGCCGATAAAATCCTGAGTTTTTTACTTAAATATAAACAAGCTCTTGAAAAAGGAAGTATTTCGTACATAACTAAATTATACAACCTGTTTGTTTATGGAATATACAATTTTATGTTTTATAATAACACGCCTGAAGCAATTGTTTCTTTCATACAGAAATCTTATTATGATAAAAAACTGGAAGAGCTACAAAATAAAATTGAGATATTAGCCAAAAAGCTTGAGGATTATCATTTTGATTATGCTATGAAGGAATACAGCGAAATTTCCATGAAGCTTTTCAAAGCCCAACTGGCTGAAAGGTATGGGAATGGAAACAGGATTATTTTTTCTAAAAATGATCTTTTGAATAAAACTAATATTTTCATAAAAGAGTATCCCCTCATATTAAGTACTACACATTCCTTGCGGAGATGCATCGGTATAAACTATCTGTTTGATTATGTCATCATGGATGAGGCATCGCAGGTTGATCTGGTGTCAGGTGCATTAGCTTTATCCTGTGCGAAGAATGCTGTAATCGTTGGAGATATAAAACAACTTCCGAATGTAGTACCTGTAAATGTTGCGAATGCTGCAAAACAGATCTTTGATACTTACCAGTTAGATGATGCATATAATTATGTTGATAATAGCTTATTATCCTCTTTCGTTAGTTTATATAAAGATATTCCCAGAACTCTATTACAGGAGCATTATAGGTGCCATCCCAAAATTATAGGTTTCTGCAATCAAAAATTCTATAATAATCAGCTTATAATTCTTACCAGTGAAAAAGATAACGACAAACCCCTGATGTTGTATAAGACCACAAAAGGTCGTCATGCAAGGGGTAGATTAAATCAAAGACAAATTGATGTAATATTTGAGGAGGTTATCCCACAGCAGAATATTATGAAAGCAAATCAATCGGTAGGGATTGTTTCACCTTTCCGTTTACAAACCGAAGAACTAAAGAAAGTGATAGGGGAACGGAATATAGAGGCAGATACCGTTCATAAATATCAGGGCAGGGAAAAGGACGTAATTATTCTTACAACGGTTGCCAATGAAGTATCAGTAAATGACTTTGTTGACAATCCGAATTTAATTAATGTAGCCGTATCGCGTGCTGTTAAAAAATTGATAGTGGTTGTTTCAGAGGGAAGTGAAGAATGGAAAGGTACTAACATTGGTGATCTGGTTCGTTATATACGATACAATAATTTTGAAATCTTTGAAAGTCAGATATATTCCGTTTTTGATCTTTTATACAGCTGTTATTCAGAAAAACTATTAAAAGTTTTGAAAAAAAGCAGAAAAGTTTCAAAATACAATTCCGAAAACCTAATGAATATAATAATTGAAGAAGTGTTAAGCTTACCCGAGTTTCAAAACCTTGAACGGGTGATGCATCAACCGCTTCGTATGTTGATAAAGGATTCTGCACTATTGGACGATAATGAATATAAGTATGCAATGAATATACTAACACATACAGACTTTCTTATTTTTAACAAGCTTGATAAATTACCAGTTTTAGTGGTCGAGGTGGATGGCTATAGCTTTCATGCAAATAATCCAAAGCAGCTTGAACGTGACAAGATGAAAGATAATATTTTAAGAAAATATGGTATTCCGATATTAAGAGTTAAAACAAATGAAAGTAGCGAGAAACAGAAATTGTATCAAGCACTAAAAGAGATAATGAGAATAAAATCATAATTTGATTTGAATTAAGTATGGAAATATAAAATGTGGTAAATATAAATTTCTATATCGACAAAAGATGTCATATTGAGTATGGGTAAGCATACTCCGATATGCATTTACTATTACCTCATTTGTAAAGTCACTCCTATCAGTGAACAATACCTTTTTCCCAAGTTCTTGTTCCTAAAGTTGTTTTAGCGCTTCATCGGAAGATGCAAATGTTACGACTTAATGATACAAATTAGGGCTAAATATTAATACTACGAATAATA
>ENA-UOOR01001805-UOOR01001805.1-fermentation-metagenome-genome-assembly--contig:-NODE-1805-length-23835-cov-18.021405_pt1 | contig 23835 bp, 15 predicted proteins | sample MGYA00245780_ERZ724029 | MGnify/ENA primary metagenome ERZ724029 (study PRJEB28704, sample SAMN03018315) | fermentation metagenome | biome: anthropogenic terrestrial biome; feature: soil... | reverse complement strand
GATTTACTTGTTAAAATAAGTTATTCTTGGATTCCTTCACTGATATCTTCGGCTTTTTCTGCTTCTACTGCAACTTCTTCATCTTCTTCCGCTTGCGCCTCATCAACTTCTACTATTGCTTCTTCATTCGCTTCATTTTCAACTACTGCCTCAGTAGTCATTTCATCGTTTCCATTTGCCTCCTCTGGGGCAACTTCAATTTCATCTTCTGTTTGTAAGGATTCTTCTGCCACTGGGTCTTCGGCATTCATTATAGGAGCTTGCATCATTTGGATGTTTGTTTCTTGGCCGGTTTTCTGGTCTCCACCCAGTAAGGTCCCGGCTTTGGTTATCAGTTCTTCTAATACGGCCTTGTTTTGAGTTGTATTAAGTGTTACCGCTTTAACTAATGCTGAAGCTGCATTGATATCATCTTGATTTACGCCCTCTTTTAATGCTAACGCCGATTCCTCAGCAAATACGTCCTCAAACAGTGCGTGGACTGCTTGCGCTGCAGAGAATATATTGGTCTGTTCTTCGGTAAAGCTCAGGGCCTTTTCTGCTGTTGCCGTTCCGTCATCGTATTGAACTGTTGCAACCGCTTTATCCGGTATGTCGTTTATTTTTGCAGACCAACTGTTATCCCAGCTAGTGGCTTTATATTGGCCACCAGCATCAATGGTTCCACTGGTTTGGCTTGCTCCGCCGTGTTTACTGTAGCCTGCCTCGTTAAAGCTTTGTTGGCCTAATAAGGTATCACCCTTATAAAGCTCTATTACTATGCTTGTCGTATCACTTATTTTCTTTCCTTTATTTACCGCATCAAGGTTAATTCCTACTCCATAGCCCAATACTCGAACTGTCCCGGCAGCTGTGCTGGCATAGGCTTTATTATCAGCTATAGTTACGCTGGTAATAGTTAATCTGTTATTGATTTCTGTTTCTATTTTTGTCAGAGCTGCAGCAAGAGCCTCAGTTGTATGTTGTGATCTAGCAAATTGTTTATCAGTATTGCTATCCCTTATTCCAATGATTTCCGTCAGTACTGCTACTCTGCCGTCTGCACCTAATGCTTCGTATCTGTCTACTAGATCCTGCAGTATGCTTACCTTATCTGCAACCGGTATGTCTGAATGGGTTCTGTAACTTACCGTCTGGAATCTCTCTAACAGCATGGTCACATAAGAGATGCCGTTAAGGGCTCCAATATTCTTGGCATTGTTCACCAAGTCCATTGATTCTTCGGTTACCAATCTGGTGGCTACCATGTCATTAAAGTATGTCGTTAAGGTAGCCAGGTCGTAACCTTCATTCGGCTTGTTGTTGTTCAGATCATAGAATACTGCTGTCTTTCTATTTTTTCCTCCAGTCGCAATCTTATCAAGCGCGGCATAGTCGCTTTTAGCACCTACATTTATGCCTAATGTGGTTAGGTAGCCTTCTAAGGCTCTCGGTGCATTAGCATAGACGTATTTCTCCGATGTCAGGTAATCATTTATTTCAGCAAGGGCTGTATATACATCTCCGCCCTGCCACTCCAATGTTGCCCTGTAGATTGTTACATCGTTTGTTACTATTAAATACTCATAGTTTCCTATAGCATTATCTTTCTTAAACCATAGGGTCGGATCGGTGTTAAGTTCTCTAGCGCCCCATTTCTCTTTGTCTTTTAAGGCAACTAGCTTAACATCGCTGGCTTTAAGAGGTACTTGCTTGCTATCAGCCATTAGCTTGTATTCCACATAGGCATCGCTGGTGTCAGGTCTAGTTCCTTCCTCTCCAGTCGATTCCCAAGTAGCGGGCTTGATTTCTTTATCCCAATTTAAGGTTGCAGTGTATACGTCACCATCGTTGGTCTTAACTTCATACGCCCGCACACCTCGGGTCGCTTCTACGTTAAACCACAGGGTGGCATCGGTATTAGCGGTTAAGTCTTGCCAATCCCCTTCACCAACTTTAACTTTGATGTATTTTATATTGTCTTCAACTAAGGAGATGTTTTCTCCACCTGCCACCAGTTTGTATTCGGCATAGATCTTGCCTGCCGCATCGCCTGCTGTATCAGGAGCTATGCCTACGTTGCCGATTGGAACAAAATTAGCTTCGGTTGGCTTTACTACTGTAACCACACAGCTATCATACTTACTGCTATTCGCATCAGAGGTTGCTGTGATAGTCGCTGTTCCCGCTGCTACTGGTGTTACTACCCCATTAGCATCAACAGTTGCAAATTTTTCATTGTCTGACTTCCAAATAACCTTCTTATTGCTGGCATCGGTCGGCTTTACTGTTGCCGTTATCTTTCCTGTTGCTCCTCCGGCATATAAGGTCATTTCTGTTTTATCCACACTAATACCACTTACAGCTACGGTGGAGCTTCCCCCTCCACCACCGCCGCCACCGCTGCTGGATTTATTTACAGTGGGTTCTTTAACCCCTGATGCAACTGTTTGAGTGGTGGGTTTGGTTTCGAAAGTTACGCCGCTAGCATTAATGGTTGCCTGTTGAACAGTTCCTTTTCCGGTGACGTCTACTTTGGCGTCGGCCACCAGAGTGCTTATGGTGGTGTTGTTATCAGTATTTACAGTAACCCCTTCGGTTTTAACCTGGAAATTATCCACCTTGGCATTGACCAGATTGATCTCTATTTTGCCATCGACTTTTTTATCAACTATGATGCCTTCAAAGCCTTTTCCAGTTAAATCTGCTTCCTCAACTTTTACACTGGACTGGGCAATTAGTTGATTAATATCGGAGGTTCCGGAGGCAACAATGCGTACCGGGCCACTATCTTTGATAACATAGGTTTTCCCGGTCTGGGTATCAATGAGATATACACTGTTGGTACCTCCGCCATTGATATATGTATTGCCTTTGACGACAACTTTTTTCAAGGTAACATTGCCATCACCGACTGCTTTGTCAATGGTAAGATCACCTTCGATGATGGTATTTTGCAGGATAACATCCTTGGCTTTTATAGTTACATCGCCAGTAACGGTTATAGACCCGGTGGCTGGTCCATAGGTGCCGGCCTGGTCGTAAACTTTAGAATCATCAGCAGGAATTTCCGGAGTGGGAGCCGGTTTATTCATTGCTTTACTTAAGGCTACTACTGCTTCTGCTCTGGTGATGGGATTATTGGCTTTAAACGAGCCATCAGGATATCCATTCATGAATCCAGCTGTGACTGTTGCTCCGATGGCACCTTTACTCCACTGAGATATACCGGCGGCATCGGTAAATTTTGCTGCTGCGCTTTCATTTTGGGTTAATCCTTTTACCTTCATGATAACAACCGCCGTTTCCTGTCGGCTTATAGGGCTATCAGGCTTAGCTGTACCATCGGCATACCCGGTAAAATAACCTGCCGCTTTAGCTTTGGCAACAGCATCTGCATACCAGGCGTCTGCCGTAACATCTTTATAGTCAACAGTTGCTTTCTCCTTATATCCGAAAGCCCCATTGACTATTACCATAAACTCTGCCCGCGTAATATTATTATCCGGCTTAAAAGTTCCGTCCGGATATCCGTTTACCAAACCTTTATCCATCCAATCCCCAACCTGAACTTTGGCCCAATGGTTGGCAAGATCAGTCGGAGATGCCGCGAACGCTATTGATGGAAACATCGCCATAATCATTATAATGGTAACAATAATAGATAAATTCCTGTTCTTAAATCTCCGTGTTAAACTCACTATAAACACCTTTCCTTTCAATATTCTACCAGTCAAAAATTTTTTTGATCATCATCCCTTTCTCTTAATTTCAAAAATCCAACGGAAGTATTTTAAGAATTATCACCTCCAAAACTCCTGTGTAGTTAAACTTGTTACATTTTGTGACAATTTTGAACATAATAATACCGTAAATCTTCCTCTTAACATTTGTACGCAAACATAGTACAATTCGTATATGGTGGTAAACAATTTAGGCATTCGGTTAAAAAAATTAAGATTAGAGCATGCTCTCAGTCAGGCTGACCTGGCCCAAATACTTGGAATATCAAGGTCAGCCATTGCCAGTTATGAGAACAATCTCCGCAACCCGGATTATGACACACTCATCCATATGGCCGAGTTTTTTGAGGTTAAGGTCGATTATCTGCTGGGTGTTAATCTGTTAAATTTTAGTTCATCTGTAGATTATCAGCACATATTAAGGGAGATTCATGAAGTATTACAATCTTCGACGCTTAATGACGATAAAAAGCAGCAAATTATGAATGAAGTCAGTGATTATTTTAAATGGAAGATTCATCAGGCTCAGCAGGACTTGCCTCCAAAAAAAGAATAACATTAGAAGACTCAACAACTTTTATAACCATTTTGTCCAAACTGCGATTACTCAGAACACCTTCCCAGCAATTATCCTGGCCTCTCCATATACATCCAACGAAATTCTTCAAGTCCTCCCGCGATAGGCTCATTCCATCTAATCCCCCCCTTTCATATACAGTCTACAAAATATAAATGACAAGAGTTTGTCATCCTTTTTAAAAAATATGCAACTATTCTTTTGTTACTATTAGTAACTATTCTATAATATTTTGTTGTGTCCTGCATTAATTTGTACTGTTTTAAAACCATCCATATTGCATAAATGCAAAACACCCCCGCCCGTCGTAAGGTGAGGGTGTTTTGCATTTATGAGCTTTATGGAAATTTAACTAATTAGTAATCTAAAGCCTCCAGCGGAATATTAAGAGCCGATGCGTCTCCATCGGCAATAATATCTGCAGTGGTAAATACGTTAGGAACGATATTACGCATATAAAAACGGGCGGCTGCAACTTTCCCGGTATAAAAACTATAATCAAAATGTTCCGGACCAACTTCTTTTGCCCTTCTGGCCGCCAGCAAGGCTTGCTCCAGCAGCAGGCTTCCACTATAAAGCTGAGATAAAGCTGTCAGGATACGGCGGGAGTAAAGTGGAATCATGCCAAAAGCTTTATCAGAAGTATACCCCATCATGGCTTTTTGAATTTTACCAAAAGCAGCCAGTCCTTTACCGAGATTGGCAAATTCCCTGCTAAACTCCTGGTCATCCTTGTTATTTTCATAAAATGCCTGCATATCTTGCATGAAGTGGGCGAAAACTGCACCTTTTTTCATGGTCATTTTCCGTCCCACCAGATCTAACGATTGAATAAAGTTGGTTCCTTCCCATATGGAATAAATTTTAACATCCCGGGCGATTTGGGCCACCGGATATTCTTCACAATAACCATAGCCACCGTAGACCTGTATCGCTTCGCCAATTAGCCACCAGGCTTCATCCGAAGGATAGGCTTTGCACAAAGGCGTGGTGACTTCGATTAAATCATTGGCCCGGGCCCGCTTTTCCGCATCTTGATCGTGGTTACGAACATCAAAAGCAAAATAGGTTTTGTATAACATGGCCCGCATTGCTTCTACGTGGGCTTTTCCCATCAAAAGAGTTCTTCTTATATCTTCGTGATTAATAATGGCGGTACGCCCGGCTTTGGGATTAGTCATCAACCTTCCCTGGACCCTATCTCTGGCATAGTCACGGGCATTGTAATAGGCGTTGGCCAGACATGAAAGAGCGCAATGCCCGGTTTCCATGCGCGCCATGTTCATCATCTGAAACATCTGGGCCATTCCTTCTCCTATACCATCATTATCGAGCGGGTTTTTGCCCAATAACCAGCCACGGCAGTTATTATTTTCGCCCATAGCCAGCGCGGCGGTACAGGAGCCATGCTGGCCCAATTTGTGCTCCACTCCGGTAGTGGTTACATCATTATCTTCGAGGCTGCCATCTTCGTTCACCCAGTATTTAGGGACCACAAAAAGGGATATGCCTTTGGTGCCTGGAGCAGAACCTTCCACCCTGGCCAGATAAAGATGGATTATATTTGAGGTGAAATCATTATCTCCACCCGTAATGAAAATCTTGCTGCCTTTTATCTTGAAAATGCGGGGATCTTCGGTGGGATAGGCTTTGGAAAGGATATCGCCTACATCGGACCCGGCCGACGCTTCCGTCAAGCACATAGTGCCGGTCCAGGTTCCGTCCATCATCTGAGGCAGGAACATAGATTTTACTTCATCCGAACCAAAGCTTTGAATAAGCCCGGCAGCACCGCTGGTAAGGATAATATAAGGGGCAAAGGTCGGATTAGCGGCTTGCAGCAGTTCCCATACCATGGCATAAAGAATATGGGGGAGAACCATGGCCTCTTCCGATTCGTCAATATTGCTGGTTCCCCACCCTTCACTTTGCAATTGCTTAAAAAGAGGCCCGAAGGTCGGCGGCAAAGCCACTTTGCCATTTTCCAGCTTGACCGGATGGCTATCACCGTCTTCATTTGTCGCTTCAACCACCTCTTTACACATTTTTAAAATGGGAGCGAGAACCGACTTGACATCTTCTTTGGCGTAATAATCAACAAATTGCGGATAATTAAAAATCTGTTCTGTAGGAAGCCATTCCTGCAGTATAAATTCCAAGTCGCGGGTATTCTGATAAGCAAAATTAGATGACATAATACTGGCTCCTTTCAAAAATTTAAGAATCCTCCCGGTGTTAATATAACGAAGGTCGAAGGATTAGGTTAGCATATGATTAAATGTCCCTGGTCCAAATGCAGGCCATGGCCGGTCCACCGCCTACACAGAGGGAGGCGCCGCCCACCGTGGCTCCCAGTCTTTCCATCTCGTAGTAGAGGCTGACCTGGATGCGCAGGCCGGTGGCTCCGACCGGGTGGCCCAGAGCGATGCCGGAGCCGTTGTTATTGACATTTCCGTATTCCCCTACCGTGCCTATGTTAATGTCAATGTCCTGTTCTTCTTTCATCATCTTTTTGACGCCGATAACCTGGGCGGCAAAAGCTTCATTTATTTCCCAATAATCAACATCGCTATACTTCATGCCGGCCTGTTGCAGACACTTGGGGATGGCTCGGGCCGGGCCCAGGCCCATATAGTAGGGATCAACCCCAACCGAACAGATGTTGACGAGTTTCATAAGCGGTTTAATCCCCAATTCCTGAGCTTTTTTCTTGGTCATCAAAACAGCCGCCGCCGAAGCGTCGTTAATTCCTGAAGCATTGGCCGCAGTAGTTACTCCATCCTTACTGAAAGCGGTGGGAAGCTTGCTCATTGCTTCCAGGCTGGCTCCCCGGATAGGATGTTCATCAGTATCAAAAACAGTAACTTTTCCTTTCTTGCCCGGAATTTCCACCGGCACAATCTCCCTTTTGAAACGGCCTTCATCAATAGCTCTAACCGCCCGGGTATGGCTGATCAGGGCCACCTCATCGGCTTCCTCCCGGGTGATGCCATATTTTCTGGCTATATTATCAGCCGTGCCGCCCATATGACTGCCGGCCAGTTGGCAAACCAGGCCGTCGGCAAGCATGGCATCCTGGATTTTGCCGTCACCCATACGGTGGCCCCAGCGGCCGTTCTGCACGATGTAAGGAATATTGCTCATGCTTTCGGTTCCTACCACCAGAGAAATATCGGTTTTGCCCAGCATCAGATTCATAGCGGCAATTTCTGTTGCCCGCATCGAAGAGGCGCAGTTCTGCTGAATAGAACAGGAAACCGAGCTATGCTCCATACCGATTCCCATCGCTACGATGCGGGGAGGCATAGAGCCATTGCCATGAAACACGCCCATCCCGTAAACAATTTCATCTACCTGGGAAGGCTCCAAACCAGCCCTCTTGATAGCTTCAGCAGCAGCTATTTTTGAAAGGGTATTGGCCCGCACCGACTTCAGCGAGCCGCCAAAGTCGCCAATGGCGGTTCTGCAGGCTGAAACCATTACTACTTCATTAATCTCTCCAGTCATCAAAACATTCCCCCTTAATAAATATGTTGGCGAATTACCTATTGTCCCTTAAATTGCGGTTTGCGTTTTTCTACAAAGGCCTGAGTACCTTCCTTCATATCTTCGCTGGCTACGCATAGGCCGAAGAAATCTGATTCGATTCTTAAACCGCTTTCCAGATCACCCTGTAACCCTTGGCCAATAGCCAGCTTTGAATAACCTACCGACAGAGGAGCATTTTTCATAATCTGCCTGGCTAATTTGCGTGCCTGCTCCATTAATTCTGCAGCTGGATATACATGATTAACCAAGCCTACCCGGTAGGCTTCGGCAGCATTTATGGTGCCTGCGGTAAAAGTCAATTCCTTGGCCCGCCCTTCCCCAATAAGCCGGGGAAGCCTCTGGGTGCCTCCATAACCGGGTATCACTCCCAGACTTACCTCAGGCAGCCCGAAGACAGCCTTGTCGGAGGCCAGACGAATATCGCAGGCCAAAGCCAGTTCACATCCGCCCCCCAGAGCGAACCCATTAACCGCAGCTATTACCGGTTTTTCCAAAACATCCAATTTGCGAAAAATCTGCTCACCTTCGTCGCTATAATATCGTGCCTGGGCGGATGACAAACCCATGAAACCGATTATATCTGCTCCAGCTACAAAAGCCTTGTCCCCTGCTCCAGTAACAATAAGAACTTTTATCTCTTCATCCATTTTGACTTCGTCTATGGCCTGGCCTATTTCCTGAATGGTTGCAATATTTAATGCATTCATGGCTTTAGGCCGGTTGATGTAAAGGATACCTATACTGTCCTCTTTCTCCAGGATCACATTATCGTATGGCATATTTTAAACCCCCAATCCCGTTTGGGTTATTTAACTATTGGTTATAGTCAAAGAAACCTTGTTTAGTTTTCATACCTAACCATCCTGCCCGTACCAACTGTCTTAAGGGGGAACAGTCCGATTCTATTAATATCCATGCAATATAACCCCCTAACATTTTTTGGTTATTGCTTTGTCTTTTGATACCACCTCCTGCCAGAAGCTTTAAGCAATTATGCTTTGTCCGTTTAATTTGCAAGCTCTGTGCCAGGAAATATTATTAGGAGCTGTGTGGGTTCATATTGCCTGTAATTCGGGGGTTATAGAAGCTAACATAGGAATAGTTATATTCGCAAAAACGGAATATTAAAAGCAGACTTTTCGAATGGATAGTTGTCAGGATGGCAGAAAAAGTGTCTGATCGGTCTATCTTTTGCAAAAGCGAAGCATTTTAGCTAAAGCGCATGCTTAAATTAGAAAATACTGTTCTTGTCATTGCTATGAATAACGTTTTTTTGTCATCCTGAACGGAGTGAAGGATCTTGCCGGTATTGAAGATTAACAAGGGAAGTATCCTTCGTTAACACTGGGGAATGACTCCAAATGTAAGAAGGGTGTAAAGAGTATATCAAGGATTTAAGCCATATTTATCAAGCTTCCGATATAAGGCCGAGATATGAATCTTCAGTAGTTTAGCTGAACGATTTTTATTGCCGCCGGTCTTCTGCAGGGCCTGGGTTATCATTTCTTTCTCAATTTCCTGCAGAGTTTCCGAAAGACCCCGGTGCCTAAACTCTTTTGGATCTTTGGCTGCTGAGGGGCATTTTATAAGAGAAGGAAAATGGGCCAATCCCAAGCATATTTCCTGGTTCATAAAAGCCAGGTTAATAGCTCTCTCCAACAAGTTCTCCAATTCTCTTACATTTCCCGGCCAGTCGTGGCTTTGCAGCAGTTCCATGGTTGGAGGGGAAATGCTATGTACGTTGGTTCCCAGCTTAAGATTAATACGTCTCATAAGGTTTTCCACCAGCAAAGGCAAGTCTTCCATGCGTTCGCGTAAAGGCGGAACTTCCAGACTGACTACATTGAGCCGATAGAAGAGATCTTCACGGAATTCATTTTGGGCAATCATTTTTTCCAAATTACGATTGGTGGCAGCTATGACCCTTACATCCACCAGAATTGGTTTAGTACCCCCTACCCGTTCTATTATTTTCTCCTGCAAAACAACGAGCAGTTTAATCTGCATGGATAAAGGCATATCACCGATTTCATCCAGGAAAATAGTTCCGCCACTGGCCAATTCAAACTTGCCGGGCTTGCCGCCTTTTTTGGCACCGGTGAACGCGCCCTCCTCATATCCAAATAATTCTGATTCCATGAGGCTTTCCGGCAACGCAACACAATTAATGCGGATAAAGGGGCCGTATCTGCGATGACTGGAATTGTGGATGGCCTGGGCCACTAACTCCTTCCCGGTACCGCTCTCGCCCGTAATCAAGACTGTAGAGGTGGTGAAAGATAAACTCTCCGCCATGTTTCGTATCCAGGTAAAGGATGGATTGGTACCGATTAAATCGTTGATTGTCCATTTGGCATGATATATTTCGCAAATCTCTTCTTTATATTGTTTAAGTTGTTTCTCCGTTTCTTTAAGTTTTCGGGTCAGAATCTTGACTCCCGACATATCCAGGAAAAGGCTGTAACCAATCGCTCCGATGATTTCCCCTTCCTGGGTTATAGGCATACGACTTACAATGGTATCATGGCCTTTAACCGGGAAAAACTCAACCCGGTCTATTCTTCCCGTCTTCAATATTTGAGGAAGTTCCGAATTGGGCAAAATTTCTGTAACATATCTACCAAGCGCATCCTTTTTTTCTATCTCCAGTATTTCCAGGCATGCCTGATTGATAGCCGTAATATAACCTTCCTTATCGACGATGACATAGGCTAGGTAAGGGTTTTCCAATAAACCTTGCAGGAAGTTGTTAAATTCCTTTTTTCGTTCCTGCATCTTATTCATGAATATCCGGGCGGAGGACATGTCCAAAAACAAGCTGTACCCGGTGGCCCCAATAATTTCCCCGTTTTTAATGATTGGAACCCGATTGACAATTGTATCGTGGCCCTTGATGGTCCAAAATTCAGCCCGGTCTGTCCGTCCCGTTTGAAGTATTTCCAAAAGTTCAGAATTCGGTACTACATCTAAAATATACCTTCCTAAGGCATCAGACACTTCTATTCCCATGATATCCAGGTAGGTCTGATTAATAGCTCTAATATATCCTTGCTTATTCACAACGATATAAGCCAAATGGGGGTTAGTCTCCAAGCCGGTATGGAGAATATCTCTAATAGCTAAATTTTCTTCGTTCAGGGGATCAGATGGGATAAGCGCAAAATCCGGTACCGGTTCTTTTTGTGCAACATTAATAAATTCTGCCACTTTGCCCGGCGGAAAATCTCCCCTGCCCACCAGAAGGCTTATCATATTGCGCCGGATATCTTCAATGAGGGGAGAAGAAGTCCTTATCATCATTTCTTCCATGACAGGATAGGTGCAAGATTCAACCAGATGGGTACCGTTGCTGGTTTTGACTTCCACGATACAGAGACGGCATAAACCGTTCCCTCCGCAGGGTTTCTGGTACATACAAAGATTAGGAATATGGATTCCGGCTTGTTCTGCTGTCTCCAGAATAGTATTTCCCGGTGTGGTCTCTATCTCTTGATTATCAATGACCACCTTCATAAGATCCTCCTCCTCTCCCCCATAATGAATTTTATTGGACAATATTCAATCTGTGATATCTTTTCAATTAGCAGTCTGCCCCAACAATTAAGGTCTATTAGATTCAGGCATTTATTCGAGTGTTTCAATGATTCAGGGGACGCAGCAGGAATGAGTGTGCAATTACATATTATAGTATATTTAGTTTATATTTTTATTTATGTAAAATAAACCCATTATGCAAATTTTCACAAGCTATTACCCTATTGGGAAACAAAAATAGCGCGTTTATTGTTGGCAATACAAAATTCGCAGAAACGATAGCAGTTTAAGCCTGTAGCATTTCCGGCACCGCAAAGCTAGTGAGAAATAAATACATTTCGCAGAAACGGAACATTTATCGCAAATGCGCATGGTTTGCTTAATTATATAAGTCCCCATTCGGCATGTCATTGGTCAGCCTGTTTTTACTTGAAAAGCTCTCTAAATTCCCCACCGTTAATTCCGGCCGCAACTTCATGCAATGGATCAGTGCAGGATTTCCTCCACCCAGCATAATTCTGGCATGTTTATTGCAAAGGCCAAATTCATCTACGTCCTTTGCTATTGCTCCTATAGGAGGTGGTTTCCAATCTTAATACTTCTCAATTACTTAAATTAGCTAAATATTGTTCTGCAATATTTTTAAGGGGGTTATATAATTGGCTTTTTCACCTGGTACTTACATGGAAGAATATAAAAATAAACTTATCTCGCCGGAAAAGGCGGCTGGCTTAGTGAAATCAGGGGATTGGGTCCAGTATGGAGAATTTGTTTGCCAGCCTAAAACCTGCGATGCAGCCTTGGCCAAACGTAAAGATGAGTTGAAAGATGTTAAAATCCGACTGGTTACGATGACCTGGGTACCGGAAGTCTGCAAAGTTGATCCGGAGAGAAAATCTTTCATAATGAATGACTGGCATTTTTCCGGAGTGTCCCGTAAATTTCAGGAAGCAGACCTTTGTAATTATATTCCTATTACCTACCATGAAGGCCCCACCATATATGATCGTGGTTATACCCCGGTAGATGTATCGTTTCAACCAGTTACCGGCATGGATAAAAACGGCTTCTTTAACATCAGTACATCTAATTCGCTAAGTGCTTGCGTTAGCCGGAATTCAAAAATTAGGGTGGTGGAAGTAAACACCTCGTTACCGGTTTGCCTGGGTGGTTACGGCGAATCAATTCATATTTCAGACGTTGACTTTATTGTGGAAAGTTCAGATAATCCTCCACCTATGAATATTCCGGAGCTCATCCCTACCCAGGTGGATAGAAAGATTGCTGAGCTAATCCTCGAAGATATGAGAAATGGTGATTGTATTCAACTGGGCATTGGGGGCATGCCTAACGTGGTTGGGTCTTTGATCGCCGGCTCAGATCTGAAAGACCTGGGAGTACACACCGAGATGCTGGTTGACTCCTTCGTTGATATGTATGAAGCCGGTAAGCTCACCGGTAAATATAAGAATATCAATCCAGGTAAGATGGTCTATACTTTTGCCATGGGGACGGAAAAGCTGTATAATTTTCTGGACAATAATCCGGCTTGCGCTTCTTTCCCGGTGGATTATACCAATGATCCCTACCTAATCTCCCTCATAAACAACATGGTGTGCATTAATAATGCTATTGAAATAGATTTATTCGGGCAGGTGGCTTCTGAAGCTTCTATTGGAAGACAAATATCCGGAACCGGCGGTCAGCTTGATTTTATACTGGGATCTTTTGATTCTAAAAACGGTCGTGGTTATGTTGCTCTTAGTTCTACTATTCAGAAGAAAGACGGCTCTCTGGAATCCAGAGTAGTCCCGGGACTATCCCCCGGAACAATTGTAACTGTGCCACGGTCCATCGCTTTTACCATTGTAACCGAATACGGCAAATTCAATTTAAAGGGCAAAAGCACCTGGGAGCGGGCTGAAGGAATTATTAATCTGGCTCATCCGGATTTTAGAGATAGTCTAATTGCAGAAGCACAGGAATTTAAAATTTGGAGAAGAAGCAATAAAATTGTTTAAGCTGCACGGGTTGGCGTTTTAATCCATGCACCCGTGGGGGGTGCGACCTGTATGGAATCATGAAACACGATTCATTTAATTAAGTTTCAATTCTCGTACCCGCCAGGGTTCGAGCGAAAATTACGACTTCTCTTATTACAATCTGGGACTTTCTAATCCACGCACCCGCAAGGGTGCGACTTTTTTTCTTCATGGCCGGGGAAAACATGGGTGGTTCAAACCCTGATAGGTACTCTAAAAACGGAGACGAACTATAAAGAGTGGAAGTTCTGGATGTAGTTACAATTTCTGATAGGTACTCTAAAAACGTTGTGCGGCCAGCCCCTGCTGTAGGGCGACATCTTCAAATTCCGAATAACATTAAAAACACATCAAATTATTATTCCATAATATAAGCTTTTCCCTAAAATAAAGTGTCGTTAAGTGCTCAGCAAACTCAGCAGGATTTGCTTCTAGAAAAAGAATAACATTAGAAGATTCGACAATTTTTATAACCATTTTATCCAGGCTGCGATTACTTAAAACACCTTCCCAGCAATTGTCCTGGCATCTCCATATACATCCAGCGAAATTTTTTAAGTTCTCCCGCGATAGGCTCATTCCATCTAATCCCCCCCCTTTCATATACAGTCTATAAAATATAAATGACAAGAATTTGTCATTCTTGTAAAAAATAATGACTATTTTTTGTTACTATTAGCAACTATTCTATAATATTTCGTTGTGTCCTGCCTTAATTTGTACTGTATTATTAAAATTACCTTTATTGCACAAATGCAAAACACCCTCACTTGGTCGTAAAGTGAGGGTGTTTTAGTTTTATCAAGCTTTATAGAATACAACGAATTAGGAATCAAAAGCTTCCAGAGGATATTAAGAGCCGATGCGTCTCCATCGGCATAATATATGCAATGATAAATACGTTTGGAACGATATTACGCATATAAAAACGGGCGGATGCAACGTTATAAAAACTATAGTCAAAATGCTCCGATCCAACTTCTTGGGCCCCTTCTGGCCGCCAGCAAAGCTTGCTCCAGCAGCAAGCTTCAACTATAAAGCTGAGATAAGGCTATCAGGATACGGTGGAGTAAAGAGAGATCATGCCAAAAGCTTTAGCGGAAGTATACTCCATTATGGCTTTTTAAACTTTACCAAAAGCAACCAGTCCTTACCTAGATTGGCGAATGCCCTCGTAAACTCCTGGTTATTTTTGTTGTCTTCGTAAAATGCCTGCATATCTTGCATGAAGTGGGCGGAAACCGAACCTTTCTTCATGGTCATTTTCCGTCCCACCAGATCTAAAAGATTGAATAAAATTGGTTCTTTCCCATATGGAATAAATTTTAACATCCCAGGCGATTTGGACCACCGGATATTTTTCACAATAACCATAGCCACCGTAGACCTTTATCGCTTGACCAATTAACCACCAGGCTTCATCCGAAGGATAGGCCTTGCACAAGGGCGTGGTGACTTCGATTAAATCATTGGCCTGGGCCCGCTTTTCCGCATCTTGATCGTGGTGACGGACATCAAAAGCAAAATAAGTTTTGTTAACAGAGTAATGACCAGAACCAACTGTGCCTGGGCTGCTTTCATGTTACTATTTCACTTCACGCACCCGTGAATGTGCGACTTTTCTCTTCATATCCATAGAAAAATAGCAGCAGAAGACAAATACTACTTAGCTTCTGCTGCCGAATTTTCCTAACAAAGCATGCTTTACTGTTTCAACCCACAGGAACATTAAGTTTGCCTGACGTATGGAATGGTAGCATAAATATAAAAAAAACACAACTCAAATAACTTGACAAATTATGTCATCATTGATATCTTTAACATATGCACAATATTACAAAGCATGCATTACTTAATAATTATTGGCACATGAAAGAATTGTATATTTTCGGGGATTCTAATTAAGTTACTAAAAAGGAGGTGGCAACATGATTGAAAAAGCTTATCCCGTTTCGTTTGAAATAGCGGGTCCAGCGGCGATGTTTACAAGACCAGACACCGGATCATCCCCGGTGTCTTATCCAGTCCCGACCAAATCCGCCTTAAAAAGTATTTTTGAGTGTGTGGTTTTGTCAAAGACCGCATATTTTGAACCCCAGCGTATAGAGATTTGTTCACCGGTTGTTTTCCATAAATATTCGACTAACTACGGTGGCCCTATGAGAAAAAGTGGAACGGTCAACTTTCAATTGTTCGCGACTGTGCTTGAAAATGTCTGTTATAAGGCATATGGGGTAATTTTGGCGTATTCTCCGCCGCGCAGCGGGCAAAATCCACAGCATCAGTTACAGGAAGTATTTATACGTCGACTCTCGATGGGTCAATTTCACACAACACCTTTCCTCGGTTGGAAAGAATTTGTTCCAACCTATTTCGGCCCTGTTCGCGACACTACATTAGCAGATAAATCCATAAATGCAACGATTCCATCCATACTCAGTACAATGTATACTCGCCCAACTGAGGGAAAGGTTGCCCCGCAATTCGAGCAAGACGTCGTAATCGAAAGGGGCGTGATGTTTTATGCTGAACGAGTTGTTTGAGCTAAGCAAGTCATTGGAACATTACGGATTGTTGCAATCTGTAACTCACCCAGATGTAAACAATGTAGGAAAAACCTACTGCCTTCTAATCGAACTCGATAAGGAGGGGACTCCTCAAGAAGCCAGACTTCTGCAAAAAGAGGAAACCTCTGCATTGTGGAAACACAGCAAAGGAAACCACAACAGTTTTCCGGCAATTCGCATTCAAAAGCCGCTGCTCGCAACGCCGGAAAGCGTAAAAATCAACCATATTGACTGGAAAAAAGCAAAGCTATCCGAGAAAATCAGCCATTTAAAAACATTGAACTATAATACCCTTAATTCTGAGTGTCTGGATATAAAAATTTCCGACTGGTCATTGGACGAACTCGCGGACGTAGTAGATTCATCAAAGCCGGAATTGGCAGCGTTAAGGCAGTTAATTCGTGTATTTCCGAATGCAGCATGGTGTGCCGATTTTAACAACATATTGGTGAATTTTCTTTATAGAACAATTGCGTCCTCTGATAACGAAGCGAAAGTCGATTTTATCAAGGAATTACTTGTTGGGAGTCTAAATGATAAGACCGGAAAATATATAGCAAGTTGCATGACGTATTACGACGTGTATGAGACAGACAATTTCGTTAACCTGGTAGGTTCGCCCGCTACTCAACAGGCATTAATCAGCCTGTTGAACAGGAAAACTGAGGGGGAAAAGTCTTCTGAAGCCAATCCCGTTGTATCCCCTCTTTCGGGAAAACAATGTGCCGCAATAGGGGACAAGTATCCGAATCCCAACATTCCATTACTCGGGCTTACATATCTATACTCCAAAAAATCGGATACACCCTGCTTAACACGTTATGAAATGAGCGGTACAAAAGCTTATCAGGCAGGTAAGGACGAGGTTATGGCAATTAATGACGCAATTGCTTTTCTGACCGACGAAACACGGAAAAACAAATCGTGGAGAGCAATGAGCGATAGCAACCATGACAAGCCCAATCTGCTGCTTGCCTATTTGCCGGATGATCCGCTAAACAATGCTTATCTGGCCCAAGTTCTAGGAGACCCTTCGGATTACGAATCAGCAGACGAATTCCGAGAGGAAACCGAAACCCAATTTGATGCTTTGTGCCAGCAAGTATTGGGGAATATGAAATCTGTTCTCCGTAAAAATCCTTTAAGCAAAATCAATCTGATTCTTTTGGAAACACTTGACCCTGGACGGAAGCAGGTGGTCTATGAAAATACGCTGACCGCCGAGCAGTTCCGCAATGACCTACTTATATGGTCAGAGGCCTCTAAAAATCATCCAAATATCGCAATCCGCGTACGGGATAAGAAAAATATTATAAAATACAAGCCAATTTGTCCGGGGCCAAATAACATTTGTCAGCTACTTAAAATCAATTATACGCGTTCCGGCTCGTCAAAACCAATGAAGCAAAGCGCAGTATCGCTGTATGATATCTATCGGCTTTATATGCCGCCGGAAAATTCTATCTTGCATGACAATGGTTTTCTTGCCGGCATGATGCGCAGGGTCATTGGAAAAACGGCTCAAATGCTTGAAGATGTGGGTAGTCAGCTAATTCTGAAATACGCACTTCCACCAACAGGAGAATCCCATATCCGGGCAAAACGCGTTGCACTATCTATCTCACTGATTTCAATTTTGCTGTGGCGCTTGGGCGTCAGAAAGGAGAATTATATGCTGGAAGCCCCATTCAATGTCGGACAATTCTTGCAGCTTTCCGATATATTGCATAAGGAATACTGCATTCAGGTCCGAAACAGCGGCAACAAGAAAGCACACTTGCCTACCCAATTAATGGGTAATGAAATGTTGGCAATCGCATCTGAAAATCCTGTTGACGGGTTAAACCGCCTGCGTGACCGCATGAAAATATATCTGGCGTGGGCAAACACTGCAACTGGCGAAGGTGCGGGACTGGCAAAGTGGATTCTTGCACGGTATGGCGAAGTCAGCGCGAAAATTGCAGCCGGCGATTTGCCGGAGCAATTCAACGCTACTGAACAGGCTCAGGTACTGCTAGGATATCTCGCATCAATACCGTATGATAAAAAAGAGGATAAGGAGGCTAAGCCAAATGAATGATTTTATCAAAAGAGGAACTGGATTGCTTTTAATCGACGTAAAGGATTCCAATCCAAACGGCGATCCCGACAGAGAAAGTGACCCTCGTACCCGACAGGATGGGCGCGGCGAAATTTCACCGGTTTCCTTCAAGCGCAAACTACGTGACTTGGTTGCAAATAAGGAATCTGAATTATGGAAGGAATTGCATACTGAGCTTAAATTGCCTGATGTGGATTTTGGTATTTTCGAACAAAGCGGAGTGAAAAACAAAGATCTGCTTGCAATGAAAACCGATGATTTTCTTTCTAAATATTGGGATGCTCGTGTATTTGGGTCAACCGTACTGGAAGAAAAAAGTGGAGATAGCGACAATAAACATATTGCTTCGGGTGTAGTTCAGTTCGGGCTTGGTGTTTCGCTTGACCAAATCAAAATCAGGCGAGAAACCACAACAAAAAAGCGCCCGGTCGAAGACGATAAAAGCAAGGGTATGGCCCCTCTTGCATTCCGCATCGTAGAATATGGTCTTTACGTCATGCCGTTTTTTATCAACGCGACCGCCGCACAAAAAACACATTGCACACAGAAAGATATTGACCTGCTTCTACGCCTGATTCCTCATGCTTATAAAGAAACTGCTTCCTATATTCGCTCCCAGGTCGATATTCGATACGCATTCTATGTCGAACACAACCGCGCCCGCGGTACGTTTAACGATTTCAAAATCATCGAAGCTCTGACTCCCGTAAGGGTCGGCAATGGCACCGGTCCCGCGACTTCGTGGAAAGACTACGATGAGGCGGCGTTATCCAACAGTATTGCAGAGCTCAATGGTAAACTCGATGGGAAAACAGCCCCTGTCGTTGACCTGATGGATAGATTATGACACTACTAGCTCATAGCGCAAGAAACGGCCGACCGCCTCAGTCATACCATGAGCACGTGACCGGGGTAGTTGACCGTGCTTGCAAAAATGTGAATGTAATAGCTCGGTTTATTGATACAGAGAAAGCGGGCTGCTATCTCAGAATTGTAAAAGAGACAGCGGTCTATCATGATTTGGGAAAACTGGCCATTCAGAACCAAGATGTCCTCACCGGAAAAACGAAATCAATGCATCTTCCCATTGAACATCGGGATGCAGGTGTAAAACATTTACTTGGTTCTGCTTTAGAATACCCATCCGCAACACTTGTTTATGCGCATCATTATCCGGGACTTCCCAATATCAATGAAGAAAAAAACAATTATCCTCCGTTTCGTTTTACAGAGACAATGGCTGATAGCGATGCGTATCTTCAAGGGTATCTTGATTTGCACAGCCAGGAAACCGGCCTTGTGAACGAGAAGAACTTAGACAAGGTCATGCCGAAGTTGTCTCCTTTGGAATACCGTATCCTTTTGAGCTGCCTTGTAGATGCTGACTATTCGGATACTTCCGGAGAAGAATTGCAACGTCCTGAAACCCGCTGGGAGGAACGTCTGGAAAAGCTGGATGCTTATATTCTCAATTTGCAGAGAAATGTGGATAATCCACAGTCGGAACGCAATCAACTACGCAGCGAATTTTACGATTGCTGCCGAAATGCGGCCACCGAACAACCGCTGGAGTATTGTGACAGCCCGGTTGGTACCGGTAAGACAACGGCGGTCATAGCACATATGCTGAGATCAGCTGTTCAAAACAGGCTGCGTCATATTTTTGTTATTTTGCCATATACAAATATTATTTCTCAGACTGTGGATATCCTTCGAAAGGCATTGGTCCTTAACGGAGAAAATCCAGCGGAGATTGTTGCGGAGCACCACCATCAAGCGGATTTCGAGAATCCCGATTTTCGTCACCTGGCCTCCACCTGGACTGCCCCAATTATAGTGACAACGGCGGTGCAATTTTTTGAAACCATCGCTAGCAACCTTCCCTCAAAACTACGGAAGCTCCACCAGTTACCCGGCAGCGGAATCATTATTGACGAAAGCCACGCGGTTTTGCCCATAAAGCTAATGCCTGCAGCTTGGGGATGGATTATGGAATTAGTCGGTAAATGGGGATGCCGTTTTTGCCTTTGTTCGGGAACATCGTTTAAGTTTTGGGAGAACCCTGTCTTTGTAAAAATATCCAATTGCAAAGTTTACTCTTTATTGGCAAAGGATTTATCCCTAAAGTTGGAACAATTTGAGATCAGGCGAATTCATCTGAACGTTCGAGTACAGGATGTGCCCCATTTTCAGGATATATCTGCGCTTATAGACTTCATGACTCAATATCATGGTTCACGGCTGATAGTATTGAATACCGTTCGTTCAGCAGCTTTTTTGGCAATGACTCTTCAAAAAAGCGGACATGATGTGCTGCATTTATCAACCGCGCTTACTCCAAATGATAGAGAAATTATTATCAAGGAGGTAAAACGCCGCCTGGATCCTAGAACTAACTATGATTCGAATTGGACACTGGTTGCTACAAGCTGCGTTGAATGCGGAATGAATTTCTCCTTTCATTATGGCTTTCGCGAAATGCGTTCCTTTTCGAGTTATTTACAACTCGGAGGGCGAATCAGCCGAAATAGCGAATATATCGATGGCACATTGATCTGCTTTACTATAACGGTAGATGGTTTTAGAGTTAACCCGTCTTTCGATATTCCGAAAAATGTATTTAAAAAGCAAATTCAGTCCGGCAGTTTATCGAAGCTCACTATAACCGATGCGGTGAGCCAGAGTTTTAGCATGGAATGTAAAGAGATGGGAGGGTTGTCGGACGGGATATGCAGATCTGAGCGTCAAAAGGCATTTGCCGATGTTGCAAAAGATTTTCGTGTGATTCCCGATGACACGGTGACTGTTATTGCGGATCTGGATTTGTCAGAAAGGTTTCGTGCAGGAGCGTTTGTTTCTACAAGGGAGTTACAGCGCGGGAGCGTAAACATTCGTCGTTCTATAATAAAGCAACTCCATCTTAAGGAGAGCGAATTGCCTTCTCTTTCCGCAGGGCAATATGACGGATTTCTCGGATATATGAAAAGCTTATTATAGAAAGGCCATTCATGCAAAGGGGTCACAATTGTATATGGAAGGCCTTTTTACCATTACTGTAGGCTGTTCGGGTAATTTTCGTTCAATTTTTAAGTGAACGCCGCGTTTCAGCGGCGCTTTTTTATGGTTATGAAGATATAAATTAAGATTTACGGTTGCGCATAAATAGGGTCTTCTACGTGTACGATGGATACAACTGCTACATATCCTATCAGTTTCAATCCACGCACCTGTGAGGGTGCGACCTGCCATCGGTACCACCTTACGTCGCTCCCCCATGGGTTTCAATCCACGCACCTGTGAGGGTGCGACTTTTTAATCTCTCCCATCATATCCCGCCAATTCGGTTTCAATCCACGCATCCGTGAGGGATGCGACCCAGGTGAGTGAAAGTAAAAAACGGGAGGCTTATAGTTTCAATCCACGCATCCGTGAGGGATGCGACCATAGGCCTTTTGTAGGCTTTTTGTAATAATTGGGTTTCAATCCACGCATCCGTGAGGGATGCGACTATTACGATACTGTTGTGGGTAGTACGGCAGGAGCGTTTCAATCCACGCATCCGTGAGGGATGCGACTAGCCACTGCTGTAGTTCCTGTCTATGGTTGGAGAGTTTCAATCCACGCATCCGTGAGGGATGCGACTGCGATCACATTACCGTACCTATTGCCAAAATTCAAGTTTCAATCCACGCATCCGTGAGGGATGCGACAGGTTTATTTGGGTTGTGACTGGTGGGCGTATCATGTTTCAATCCACGCATCCGTGAGGGATGCGACGACGGGCCGTCACTTTCAAGGGTGGGTCATATGGTGGTTTCAATCCACGCATCCGTGAGGGATGCGACTACATTGCCGGTCAGTACTGTTAAGGCGGTAGGGGTTTCAATCCACGCATCCGTGAGGGATGCGACTTTCGCAGTCCATAGGCAGTGCTGGCCTTTTCCTCGTTTCAATCCACGCATCCGTGAGGGATGCGACTTTCTTACATCCTTGCTTTTAGAAACACGACTGCCTGTTTCAATCCACGCATCCGTGAGGGATGCGACGGTTAGAGATTATTGGGTAGATGATAACGTTGATGGTTTCAATCCACGCATCCGTGAGGGATGCGACAACCCGGACTAAGGACCTGGCAGATTATCTGGAAAAGTTTCAATCCACGCATCCGTGAGGGATGCGACACTGCTTGGCTGCATGTAGCCGTCTCATTCGGTTGTTTCAATCCACGCATCCGTGAGGGATGCGACTTGTTGCTACAGCCACGCCCAGCCCGAACAGATATGTTTCAATCCACGCATCCGTGAGGGATGCGACGCGGTCTTTCTTTTTCTCTGCATCATGGCCGGTATGGTTTCAATCCACGCATCCGTGAGGGATGCGACACTGCTTGGCTGCATGTAGCCGTCTCATTCGGTTGTTTCAATCCACGCATCCGTGAGGGATGCGACTTGTTGCTACAGCCACGCCCAGCCCGAACAGATATGTTTCAATCCACGCATCCGTGAGGGATGCGACGCGGTCTTTCTTTTTCTCTGCATCATGGCCGGTATGGTTTCAATCCACGCATCCGTGAGGGATGCGACTAACCTGCTCAAAGCGGGTAATCAACGGCAGCATTGAGTTTCAATCCACGCATCCGTGAGGGATGCGACAGCCTGTAACCCGCGTGGTTATGGGCTTTTGTTGTGTTTCAATCCACGCATCCGTGAGGGATGCGACCCAGCAGCTTCAAGGAATGAACCGTGAGGATTCCACCGTTTCAATCCACGCATCCGTGAGGGATGCGACCCCTTAAGGAGGGCGAGAGATACGCGCAGCAGATTGTTTCAATCCACGCATCCGTGAGGGATGCGACTTCCTCTCTTGCTGCCAGTCTTGACGCAACCGCTCGTTTCAATCCACGCATCCGTGAGGGATGCGACTTCCTCTCTTGCTGCCAGTCTTGACGCAACCGCTCGTTTCAATCCACGCATCCGTGAGGGATGCGACGTACTACTTTGCAGGTGCATCTACTACTATAAAAGTTTCAATCCACGCATCCGTGAGGGATGCGACTGTTGTTACCTTTTTCACATTACCACCCCCATACGGTTTCAATCCACGCATCCGTGAGGGATGCGACCCATAACCGATGCCAATGCACTCCTTTGGATTAACGTTTCAATCCACGCATCCGTGAGGGATGCGACTTGGATGCGGCCTTAAAAGCTTATATTCCTGAATTAGTTTCAATCCACGCATCCGTGAGGGATGCGACGGTAAAAATGTATAGTATTTATATACCATTAGGACAGTTTCAATCCACGCATCCGTGAGGGATGCGACCATGTATCATTACCGAGGGGAGGCGGCGGAATGCCGTTTCAATCCACGCATCCGTGAGGGATGCGACGATCATGCCAGCCCAAGGAGTATATTGAATAAGATAGTTTCAATCCACGCATCCGTGAGGGATGCGACCCAGTCTGTGGAGGTATCTAACCCGGTAACTGTCAAGGTTTCAATCCACGCATCCGTGAGGGATGCGACCAGTTCTGATATGCCCGAAGATCGCATCCATAAAGTTTCAATCCACGCATCCGTGAGGGATGCGACATGCCATGACAGTTCCGGCAGCAAACCCTGCGCAGTTGTTTCAATCCACGCATCCGTGAGGGATGCGACCGGCAATACCCTCTATTGTGCGGCTATAGTGCCCCCCATTGTCAAGACACATTTTTATTAAGAATAAGCTAAATGTGTC
>ENA-UOOR01001802-UOOR01001802.1-fermentation-metagenome-genome-assembly--contig:-NODE-1802-length-23855-cov-7.548487_pt1 | contig 23855 bp, 19 predicted proteins | sample MGYA00245780_ERZ724029 | MGnify/ENA primary metagenome ERZ724029 (study PRJEB28704, sample SAMN03018315) | fermentation metagenome | biome: anthropogenic terrestrial biome; feature: soil; material... | reverse complement strand
TCAATTCACATAAAAGAATGGTTCCAAATCTCTAATTGCTCTTCCATTCACGATACACTGGTGATGGATATTGACTCTTTACGAAGTCTATTAGATACTTTGCTCCTTTTGTTATTTCAACCTTATTATTCCAAGCAAGACAAATTGTAGACTGTACGCTTTCCCCTTCTATTGAAATTACTTTTATCTTGTTTTCATTTATAGATCCCATTTGAGCAACAAAAGCAATCCCAAAACCCTCTTCAACTAAAGCGGCTACAGTAGAATTATCCATAGCCTCATATGCAATATTTGGATAAAATCCATATCTTGCACATATATCAATTATCTCTTGCTTAAATCCAGTTGATTCATCAAAGACAATGATAGGTTCATATCTTAATTCATCTATCTTAATACTCTTATTAGCTGCTAGCCTATGTGATTTTGGCAGTAATACATAAATATCCTCAATAAATATGGGATGATAATCTAAAATTGATGTCTCCTTAGCCATAGGTGCAACCCGTCCCAAAACAAAATCTACATCCTCATTGATTAATCTCTTTATTATGTAATTATTAGGTCCTTGATGGATTTTTAAAGTTACCTCTGGATGTTTATTCTGAAATGATGAAATTAATGATGGTAAAGTACTAGATCCCAATGAAAATGTTGTTGCTAACTCAACTACTAGGTCTTGATTTTCTTTGAACTTAGTGATCTGATTGATTCCGTTTTCCAGAGAAGATAAGCTTTCCTCCACATATTTTGCAAAAATCAACCCACATTGTGTGATTTCTATTCCACGGCCATCTTTCTTTAAAAGTGAAACTCCTAACTCATCTTCAAGATTGCAGATAGCTGTACTAATGGTTGATTGTGAAACATGATGTAATTCTGAAGCTTTTGTAATATGTTTAAGTCTTACTACTGTCATAAAATAATAAAGTTGTTGTAAGTTCATATTAGGCCTCCGAATTAATTCATCAAATTTATCAATGTATTAATCAAATATTGCTATTAGACATGTTTTATAAAATATAATAACCTTATATTAAACACTATAGTGATAAATATATCTATTCTAGAATAACACACTTTTATTTGAAACTCAATAAGGAGTGGAGGGAGTGGAGGTTATATGAAAACAAAAACTATTCAAACAGAGAATAAACAATACAAAAAGATTAAAAATACTATCAACAAAGGTTACAAAAATGCCATAAGTTTGGAAGGTATAATATTTTCCCTATTATTTATATCTTTTTTCCTATTATTAGGTCAAAAAATAGGTGGCATTAATTTAATCAATACTTTAATCAATACGACCTATGATTTATTAACGAAAACAGTTTTCCGGATTATGGCTATCGCTGTTCTTGCAGGTGCCATTTCCGAATTATTAATGGAATTTGGTGTTGTTTCAATCATTAACCATATCTTCTCTCCTTTGATAGGACCAATCTATGGACTACCTGGTGCTAGTATAGTAGGTATCTTATCTTCTTATCTTTCGGATAATCCTGCTATTTTAGCATTAGCTAGTAATAAGCATTTTAAAATGTACTATAAGAAATATCAATTGCCTGCTTTAACCAATATTGGTACATCTTTTGGTATGGGAGCAATAGTTTCTGTATTTATTGCTAGTATTAACGGTCCCAATGGTGAAAGTATGATTACTCCAGTAATCATCGGGAACATCGGAGCAATTATTGGAAGTATTGTAAGCACTAGATTGATGTTAAGAGAAACTACTAAAATCTACGGTAAAGAGGCAACTATCCAAGATGATTTAGATTTTGATGAAACATATGATATTTTGAAGTACAGAAAAATTAGAGAAGGTAGTCTTGGCCAAAGAATTATATCTTGTTTAATGGATGGTGGAAATATGGGAGTTTCCATGGGAATTTCCATAATACCAGGAGTACTCATTATCTGTACCTTTGTAATGCTGCTTACTAATGGCCCTAATTCTCTTGGAGAATATACTGGAGCTGCGTATGAAGGTGTAGGATTAATACCATTCATAGGAGAAAAATTGGAATTCATATTAAAACCACTATTTGGTTTTTCTAGTTCACAGGCAATTGCAGTACCTCTTACTGCACTTGGAGCTGCTGGCGCTGCTATTGGATTAATACCTTCAATGGTAAGTTCAGGACTTGCAACAGGTAATGATGTTGCAGTGTTTACTGCAATTTGTATGTGCTGGAGTGGATATTTAAGTACACATACTGCAATGATGAAAAGTTTAGGTTTTCAAGAGTTGACAGGAAAGGCAATCAAATCACACACGATAGGCGGATTTGCTGCTGGCATCAGTACAAATTTGATCTATAAATTATTTATGACTTTAATTTAAGAAAGGAAGGGTTTTAATGGATTTAAATATTGGAACTGAAACTAGAAACGAGTATATGAATTTAGAACTTCAAAAGGGTGCATATACTTTAGCAAAAGAGATAATGTTGATTAAACCTGGAGAAAACGTAGTCATATCTGGAGATACAGCCTCTGATAAAAGGGTTATTGATGCAGTTGCTGGGGCAGTTTATTCAATAGGCGGTATTCCAACCATTATAAACTATGCAACAGCACCAACAGTAGGACTACAACCTCCAGCACCAATTGCTGCAGCTGTTGCAAAAGCCGATGTATGGATAGAATTTACCTACTCCTATATCATGCATTCAAAGGCTTTTAGAGATGCAATGGACTTTGGAACTAGATATATCTGTTTGACAGGTATGGATGTGGAAATGCTAGTCAATACCATTTCTAGAATAGATTATGCTACTATGATTGAACTTGGAGAATACATGAAAAGCGTCTTAGAACAAACAGATGAAATAATAATTAAATGCCCTAATGGAACAAACCTAGTTGCACACAACCGAGGAAGAAAAATTAGACATTCAGGTCAGCTTGCAACTAGAAAAGGATATCCTATAATGCTAGGTGGACAAATAAGTTGGTGCCCTGTTGAAAGTACCATTAACGGAACATTAGTATTTGATGGAGCAATTTTTCCTCCGCTAGAACTAGGAAAATTAAATAATCCTATAACTCTACACTTAGAAAAAGGAAAAATTGTAAAAGTAGAGGGTGGAGCTGAAGCCAAGATATTTGAAAACTGGCTGCATGGTTTCAATGATGATAATATGTTTAGACTTGCTCACTATTCCCTTGGATTTAATCCTGGAGTAACTAAAGTAACAGGAAGAATAGTTGAAGATGAAAGAGTATTTGGTTGTATGGAATTTGGAATAGGTAGCCAAGGTGCTGCTATTATGGGTGAATTCTGGACTGCAGCATCTCATACAGATGGTATAGTTCTAAAACCTACAATGATCTTTGATGGAAAAGTATTTGAAGAAGAAGGCATTTATTTAGACGAAAAAGCAAGAGAACTATGTAAAAAATTAGGTGTACAGGGATATTAATCATATACAGAGAATTACAAAGATAGCATCTTAATGAAAGCGCAACAAAAACATTTTAGGTTCTGCTTAATAGATAAGATTATTGTTGTTAAATTGAATGAATTAGACTATAAATTATTTTGAATAATTATTATAAAACTAAGCAGATTAGATATTTAATGTAAACTATTTTTTTATAATATATAAATTTGGAGGTGAGAGTTAGTGTTAAATATTGGTTTGGTACAGTTAGATGTAAAAGAGGGTGATATTGAATGGAATAAAATAAAAATAGAAAACTATGTCAAAAATAAAACTAGTAAGGGCTTAGATTTGTTATGCTTTCCAGAGTTGTGTATAAGTGGCTATGATTTTGAAGTAGCAAGAAATTCACTGGATGAGCTAGACTTTTTTTCAAAAATAAGTAAAAAATATAATCAAGCTATTTTAGCTGGTGTAAGTAAAAAAGAAAACGGAGACTACTTTGATACATTATGTATTTGGGATGAGGAAGGGATAGTTCTAGGTGAATATAAAAAAATACATCTTTGGGGAGAAGAGAGAAAGTTTTTCACTGCAGGTAAGGATGTAGTTATGGTAAATTTTAAAGGATGGAAAGTAGGTTTATTAATATGTGCAGACTATGGATTTGCAGAATTATCAAGGGAATTAACTCTTAAAGGTGCAGAAGTAATATTTAATTCAAGTGCTTGGGATGTAAATGCAGGTGAACTATTTAGATTATGTGCAAAAATTAGAGCTGTAGAAAACCAAAATTATTCAGTGGCATTAAATAGAGGAAGTTCCATTAATAAATATTGCGGAAGTACAGGAGTATATGGTCCAGATGGTGTAGTTGTTAAAGAAATTAGACATAAAGGTGAAGATTATTTGGAAGTTACATTAAGGAAAGGGGAAATAGAAAGTTATAGAAAAGTATTACCTTGGTTAGAAATGAGAAGGCCTGATGTATATACAAAATTTAAAAATTAAATTGGCTCTGTAAACTAAATATGAAAAAATAGTACAATATCTTCATAGAATTGCTTTAAGTTTCTTTGGATTGCTTTAAATTTCGCTTTCCATATGATAAAGCTTCGTCTATGAAATCATCAAGGGTAAAATGAACGTGCTAACGCACGCCCTTGACAATTTCAAGAACGAATCTTTTAAAGAATCTTAAGCGAAATTCAAAATAAATTTATGCTACAAGAAGATATTTCTTTTTCTCCTTCTTTGTTAGCTTTAAACCTGCTACTTGGGCAGGAGTAAGCCCATTTAAAGCCGAATGTGGTCTAACAAAATTGTAGAAGAAGACAAACATACTAATTAAATTATTTGCAGAGTCATAAGAATTAAAACCTTGTTTAGTTTTGTACCATGCTTTAAATTGATGATGAAAAGATTCAATTAAATTATTGGAAATATCATCTTTAAAGCTTTCAACACGTATGTGTTGAACCTTATCACCTAAAACGGTCTTAATAGGCATCTTGTATGCATTGTAACGATCACTAACAATAGACTGAACGGATCCTAAGTCTTTAATTGAATTAAACAAAGTAAAAGCTTGATTTGAGTCCCTAAAAGGTGATAGATGGAAACCTAAAACAAAGCGGGTTTCAGAATCAATAATAAACCAAATGTAATATTTTTTACCAGAGATCTTCACCACAGTTTCATCAGCATGCCATTCATCAGAATCAAAATTCATCATAGGCATCAAATCTAAAGAAAGATTATTAAATAGTGGAGCAAACTTCTTGCACCAGTTACTGATAGTGGTATGAGAGACTTTAACATTATTAACAATTCTAAGGATCAAGGCAATATTCCTAAAGGAATTCTTGCCAAGATAAAACATAGAAAGAGCAGTGATAATAATATGAATAGGATATCTCATACGTTTAAAATCAGTCTTGCCAGCAAGTTTAGACATAGATGCAGGTAATATAGCAGTTGATTTAGGAACAAACATAGAGTGATTACATATTTTATCACAGCATCTAAAATTAGAATAAAAATCATAATCGTGGTGAAGAAAAGTTGCCTTACCACAAACAGGGCAACGAGGATAATTTTGCAATTGTCTAGACACTGGTTTCTCAGGAGCAAATTGATGATTGCAGTTACGGCAAAGGTACTTTTGGTAACCATCTTTATCTTTGCCATAACGATAAAATAAATGATTATTGTTGCACTTTGGGCACTTTATTGATACAATTTTTTGCATGAGGACTTCATCCTTTCTGGGAGGTATTTGTTTTCGGTAAAAACATTGTACCATACAGAGGTTGGAGTCCTCAATTTTCATTTAAGTTTACAAAACGATTAAATTAAATGGGAGGGTAAAACATGACTAACGATAATAATACAAAAGAAATAGCTGAAGAAAATATACTGACAAAAGCAATTCCAATAAGTGACAGACAACATTGGTTTGGCCCAGCATTAGTTTTTGCAGGCTTAGAATTTAGTATACCTGTTCTAATGGTCGGTGGTTCGTTAATTGGTACTTTTGGTTTTAAAGGTATGCTACCTGTAGTTTTATTTACTTTTCTTGTAATTACATGGATCGGAAATTCTATATGCTGTTATATGGGTGCAAAAACTGGATTATCATCATCGGTGATAGCAAGACAAAGTTTCGGGGATCAGCAGGCAAAAGTTATTGTTGCAATGGTCATTGGAGTATTAAGTATGGGTTGGTGGGCAATTACTACAGCTACATCAGGAAATGCATTATGTGTCATACTAGGGATTGACTATGTAACAAATAGAGTTGGATGGGTAATAGTAACGACAATAGTAGGTTTAATATTTGCTATTCCATCTATATTCGGATTTAATGCTATGAAATGGACAGATTATTTTGCAGTACCTGGAGGATTACTATTATGTTTAGTTGGTGTTTACCTAGCACTCAAAAATATGGGATGGAATTCAATAAAGAACTTACAAGGTGATAATAGTATGACTTTTGCTGCAGGTGTGACTATGGTTTTGGGATTAAACGTATCTCAATTGGTATTATCGGCAGATTATTCAAGGCATGGTAAACCTAAGATATTAGATAATATATTGATGCCACTGGGAATTATAGTTATCGGTGTTCCATTGATCATCATAGGTGGAATTATGGGTGCGGGTTCAGGGACAGCAGATATAGTTATGGTAATGGAGAATTTAGGATTTCCAATATGGGGATTTTTAGTTCTATGGCTAGCATCATGGAGTAGTCAATTAATTAATAATTATTCTATGGGTTTAGCATTTTCAAACATACTAAACGTGAAAACTGATGAAGGAAGAATTAAGGTTACATTAATTGGTACCCTGTTATCAATAATTTTAACATTGCTAGGAATATTGGAACATTTTCAAGATTTTTTAAATATTGCCTCTCTTTGCTACCCAGCAATAGCTGGAGTAATGTTTTGCGACTTCTTCGTTAGAGGGCATAAAAAATGGAAAGATAAAAAAGGTTGGAATTTTATCGCTACAATAGCATTTATAGTAGGGATATTGGTAGGATATATCACCGCATATAAAAAACCAATAGGTATTCCACCAATACAATCATTATTGGTAGCTGCATTAGTATATTACCTAGGTATGAAGTTTCAAAAGAGTAAAGCACCAAATCAGTTTACAGAGGGCTTTTAATTGGTACAATATTAGGCTATATTATGAACTTCAAATATTAATGTTAATCATATAATATAATAGATAGAAGATTATCAATGATATCAGGATGCTAGCGAATTCATTACAGTATTTTAATGGTTCATTATTTATTTAATAAAAATAATAGTACAAAATTAAAAAACCCTATATGGACTTATATCCTTATAAGTTCTTATAAATTACTATTTAAGATATTGAATATTATAAAATTATAATTTCAAAATAATTACAATTATAAGGTGATACAATGGAAGAAAATAGATTAATTGAAATATTCAAAGAAATATCGAGTATACCTAGAAGTTCAGGTGATGAGAAAAAGATAAGCGACTATGTTGTATCTTTTGCAGATAGACTTTGCCTTGAAAATCATCAAGACAATTACAATAATGTAATCGTATATAAACCTGCAACAGATAAATCCTCACAGAGAAAACCAATAGTACTCCAAAGTCATTTAGACATGGTTTGTGTAAAAAGACCTGGTACTACACATGATTTCACAGTAGATCCTATTAATATCATAGAAGAAAACGGTTGGCTATTTGGAAATGGTACTACTTTAGGAGCAGACAATGGTATAGGCGCTTCCATGATGTTAAATATAATGGAAGACAAAAGCATCAAGCATCCTCCTTTAGAACTATGTTTCACAACAGATGAGGAAAGAGGACTTAAAGGTGTATCAAATATAGATTTAACTGGATTAAAAGGAGATACATTACTTAACTTAGATGGGGAGGAAGAGGGAACATTCTTTGTTTCCTGTGCAGGTGGCATTCGGGTAATGCTAAGTTTTACTCCTAGTTTTAGATCAGTAGACTCTAATGGTATGAAAACAATAAAAATTAGTTTAGTAGAATGTAATGGAGGCCACTCAGGGCTTGAAATAAAAAAGCAATTTGCAAATCCAATTCAATTGCTGGCACGAATCTTAAAACAACTGGATTTTGAGAATGATGTATTGCTTCATAGTTTCATTGGTGGAGATAAAGAAAATAGTATTCCCACAGGGGCAAATGCTATCATATCTTATCCAGAAAATAAGGATATTATAATAACAAATATTATAGATAAACTTCAAGAAACCATAAGTCTAGAGTATCCAAATGAACCAAATATTCATATTAAATATGATGACATTAGTGAACAACTAGATGCACTTACTAATGAACAGAAAAATAATTTCATCAACTTGCTTCTATTAATTCCAAATGGCGCTTTGAGATTTAATCTAGATACAGGAGATGTTTCATTATCTTCAAATATAGGAATTATAGAGTTTAACAAAGACGAAGTCAAAACTACTCTACTACTTAGAAGCAATGAAGACTCTACTAAAGCTGTTTTACTTGAAAATATTAAAATCTTAGCAGAAAAATTTGAATTTGATTATTTAACTAGGGGAGATTATCCTGCTTGGGAATACATGACAAAATCAGAGCTTAGAAATAAAATTACTCAATTATATCGTGAAAAATTTGGAAAAGAACCTAAATTAGAATCCATCCATGCTGGTTTAGAATGTGCCTATTTTGCAAAAAAAAGACCCGATTGGGATATGATCTCAATGGGCTGTAATATCAAAAATGCTCATACAACTAGAGAGCAAATGGAAATAGAATCTGCAAATAGAATATACAAGTTTATATTGGAATTTTTGGAAAAAGAATGTTAACTGAAAAAATGGACAAAAGGTTAAAAATTTACCTCTTGTCCATTTTCTGTCGTGTGATTGTTAAAAATTTCTACACTATTTGCTTATTGTAATTGGTCTACAGTTTCATCCTGAAATGTTGAGTGGTGACATATGTCATAATTTCTTTAAAATTAAATTAGCAGAAAGTTCAAAGAAATAATAAATTTTGATATTACTACTTAAAGAGCTAAGGAGGGAAACAAATGGACCAGGATTAAACCTTTTAGGATTTTCTATTTTAGTAAGTCCTTATCCAGAGAGTTAGATTTCGCTATTTCCTAACAGCCTCTCTATTCTCCCATTATCCTCTGTCAACTGTCTTTACGGTAATAGTATTACTTGCCCTGGGAGGATTAGATGTGGGTTCTTGAGACTATTGAATTCAGCTAATTTCTCCCAAGTAGTATCAAATGATCTTGCTATTTTCCAAAGCACGTCTCCTGCTTTTACTACGTATTTTCTAACTTCCGGCTGAGGTACCGGAGCTGGTGCCGGAACAGGTGCCGGTTTTGGTTCTTCAACTGGATTTTCTGCAGGTTTTTCTTCTACAGGGACATCCCCCAGACCATGCTCAAGCAGAACTTCCTTAGGTATCATTCCTTTTTTAATCATATCATCAGCATTTAAAGCCTTGACATTTATAGTCCTTCCATCTTCTGATTTAGGTATTTCTATATTTCCTGCCTTGACCTCAGCTATAATATAATCCCTTAATGGGTGATCTAGATCAGCTCCTATGACTTCCCAGTTATTATCTACCTCCGGTTCAATTGTACCATTTTCCTTTATAAAATCCGCAATATAACTTCTTAAAGATTTAGGGTCAGAATTAAAATATGGTTCTTCACTTATTATTCCCATACTTGTTAATCCGCCATATCTATAATTGTTGATAGCTAATTTTAGTTTGTCAGTATCCTTTACCAGTTCGCCCTTAAACTTAAGATCTACTATTCTTTCACCTATAGGCTTGGAAATATCTACCTTATAATCTACACCTTGAAACATATCATAATTATAAACTCTAATATCCGGATTAAAGCTTATATTTATATCCCCTTTGGTAAATGTATTATAATAGTTAGCAGACCATTCCATATAGTCTTTCAATTCCTTACCTGTTACTTCTACGCCCACCAATGTATTTGGATATTTATATATTTCAAATATATTTGCATAGTTTACATCGCCTTTTCTTAAGTTAGACCCCGATGAAAACAGCGCGGCACCTGAAACATCTGCTCCTGTAGCTTTAAGCTGTACATTGTTTATTAAATCTATCAAAGCTGTATCCTTTAGTTGAGCCTCAGGTATACCCGGTATTTCAGAAGGCGGTGCAAAATCTTCCGAGACTTTTCCGATTGTTTCTTCAAGGAACTCAAGGGTTTTCTCGTGATATTCTTTAGCATATTCCTTCAATTCATCGGATGCTTCGTAACCAGTCACATCAATTACTTCTACTTCACTATTTACTATTTCAAAAGAATCTTCTTTCTTTGCCAATTCAAGATTAAATACAACTACTTGTCTTCCGGCATCTCTTGCTGCTCCGATTAAAGTATTTCCAATCTTGTGATTTTCAGTTACATGGTGATGACCGGAAAGAATTACAGCAACTTCCGGGAATTTTTCCGCCAATTCCTTAGCACTATCCCCCATTCCTTCATATTCTTCCTCAAAACCTATATGAGATGCTACTACAATAATGTCCGCTCCCTCTTTTTTCATTTCTTTGATATTTTTTTCCATTATATCTGCCGGCTTATCAAATGAAACCATACCATTTACTTTCGGTCCGTCCCATCTTGGAATGTTTGGATTTGTAATTCCCAATATTCCGACTTTTATTCCTGCTACTTCTTTGATTACATAGGGTTTTACAAGGTAAGATCCATCTTTGTCATAAGTCGCATTGGCTGCAAGTATTGGAAACTCTGCTTCCTTTTCTATTTTTTGTATCATCTCGATTCCAAAGTTAAACTCATGATTTCCTAAGGTCATTGAATCATATCCCATAAAATTCATCACATCAATAACAGGATGTTTTAACTCCAGATTGAAATTGTACAAGTCATCAGATAAGATAGTACCCTGAATGCTGTCTCCATTATCAATCAGCAAAGTATTTGGGTTTTCTTCTCTGATTTTTTGTATTACAGAATAAACCTTTGCCATGCCAATATCATCTACCTCTTTTCCGTCTTCATACGACCAATTGTAAATGTTTGCATGAAGATCAGTGGTTCCTATGATGGTAAGTTTTATGTTTTCTTCTGCAGAGGAACTAGTAGGAACAATGATTATGCCTAAAACCAAGAAGAACGAAAGTATTACGCTTAAAACTCTTTTGTTTTTTGAAACCATTATTTCTCCTCCTTTTAATATTATTGGATTAATAAAAGCCATCCCCGTATATATTACTCCTATAGTATATATTCTTTATAAACTGTTAAAATCCTTCTTTTTTTTGAATTTTTAATAAAAAAGGATTCTTCACTTGCGTTCAGAATGACACCTACGGTGTAAAGACAGAGATTCTTCGTTAGTTAGGTTAATCCTGTCCGTCTCAGAATGACATCCTGCAGTGATTTACTGCTTGCTTAGTTCGAGCTATGCTGTCAACTTTTGTAAGGGAAAAATAATTGACAAGGGTCAAAATATATGCTAAACTTCATTAGTAAATCTTTATTGTGAGCAATCTGTAGAAAGAGGTGTTGACCTATGAAAAGAATCCTCGTACTTATTATAACATTATCGATTGGAATATTTACCGTGGGATGCAGTTCCAAATTGTCCGTAGAATCTTTAGATATCCCCATAAAGGATAATATGGAATTAAAAGAGACATATAATAAAAAAATCGAAAAAACTAAAATGGAGATTTCTACCTATGAAATAAAAAATGAAAATTTAGATACATTTCTTGAAGGATATGAAAAGGATTTAGAAAAAGATGGATGGACCACAAGAACCAATATGAAGCCTAATGGCATAGTATCCGAAAAAGACGATAATTCTGTAACATTTATCGTATATGAAGATTCAGAAAAATTGTTACTTGATATAATACCAACTCCAAAGGCAGATACATAAGCCCTTGGAGTTTTTTTAATTATCTTTTAGTTATGGATTGAACATGATCATTTATATCCAATAGATATATGATATCTGAGTCTATTAGGTTATGAAGCTCTTCAAAAGCGGTATCTGCATATAATGTATAGTATTTATTACCATCCAATGAAAATACCGGCCTCCTCCTGTTGGCTTCCCGAACTTGATAAGTATCCCCATCAATTTGCGCAAAATAAAAACCTTGATTTTCTATTATATCTTCAAATATGCCATGATTTTCAGCATCAATTCTTGCTATGGCATGGTTTTTATTATAGATATGAATTACATCTCCGGGATAGATATCATCTATATCCAAGGATAGAAACCCGCTATCATGAGAATATCCGATTACCGAAGACAAAGATATTGTAGCATCTCTCCCATCCTTTTTGTCATCATAGATATATACCTCATTCCTACTAGGTCTTACATTGTTTACAGGAGCAATATCGTCAAAAGTATAGGAATCAATAAAATACACCTTGGAACCCTTGACGGTAACCCTAGCAAATTCGGCAAGAAATGCTGCATCACCATATTCATCATAGTCTCCCAGATCATAGACAAAATCATCATAATCATAGCTTTTGTCATTATGGATTACCCCTTGGAGTTTGTCCTGATAAACATCATAATATTTACCATTTGCACCCATATATACATCATATTCACTTGCCAAAATCGGACCTTCTATATATGAATAACTTTTATCTGACTCAATCTCTGTAGCCATGTTGTTCCGATCTATATGGATATCCACCACAACTCCAAGAATTCCCCCTGTATCAGCCAAACCCTTTGGTATGTTCACCTTTATTTTTTCCCCCATCTTATATCTGGGATAAGCATTGGAATCATTCAAATCCTCAAACAATACAATATTCACTTCATCATCATTTAACTTGGATGTACGGCTATTGTCAACAACTATACCCTTATATATTTCCACATCCTTATTCATGCCTTTTATAATCGTGTTGTAAACAAGTTCAAAGACCATTCCCCTTGTTGCATTTGCAGAAAAATCAGGTATGAACATTCCTTCCGTAATACCCATTTGCTCAGCCTTTACTCTATAAGGTATAAACCAATAAGGGCCGCCGAATCCGACAGTATCTACCTTCTCACCTCGTGCCATTACAAGCATCTTGATAACTTCTGCATATGAGATATTGTTACCGGGTCTAAAGGTCTTATCTTGATAGCCATTTACCAAAGAATTGATAACCGCTACATTGACATAGCCATTTGCCCAATTATCCTTCATATCAATGAACATGCTCTTTAACCCTTCGAAATTAGGTACTCGATCTCCGAGCCCGCTGGCTTCAACGATCAATTTTGTAGCTTCTGCTCTGGTAATACCGTCATATAGTCTCAGCCCTCGATTGTCACCCTGAACGATACCTCTTTCTATAAGCCAATCAATCTTCGGATTTCCTGAAAAGGCATATGTAAATCCGCTATTTCCCAACAAGATAAGAACAATCATGAATAAAGATACAAATCTTTTATTCATCTAATCTCCCCCTAAATAAAAAAACATCTAATTATGACCAAAAGCATTAAACTTTTGGTCATAATTTACATTTCTATTGTGTGATTGTTACAGTTCCGTCATCTAATATATCTACTGTGGCTATCAATACCTTTTCTGCAAAGTTAACAGGCACATAGGTCTTAGAATCTTTCAATACAGGTGCAGTACCTAGTTCGATATACATTCTGGCAAAATTATATCTATCCTCACCTATGGTAACCATTGACCATTGATTTCCCCTTGTTATTTCAACCGCTTTTTTGTCTTGATACCACTTCAATTCATAGCCCAAACCTTCAGTCACTTGTCTTAGTGGAATCATCAATACTCCTTCATCATTTTTATATACTTCATCTTTTAATACAACCTTCGTTGACTCAGGAAGTTTTTCCCTTTCAGGCATTAAGATTATTTTTTCAGGTGACGTCTGTCCGGGATAACTTTCCAATACTATATTATAAAAAGCTATCCAGTCTCTATCGACTAAATCCTTTTTATCCACCTTGTTTCCATCTTTATCTATTATGATGGTTTTTTCACCGGGTCTAACATACAAAGATCCTTCTTTGTTTAAAAAATCCTTGTTGAAATTAGACACTATAACGCTATTTTTGTCTCCAGCTTCATTTACTACAACTACATCAGGTGTTAGCATTGGCGGTAAACTCATAGTCATAATAGTATTTTTATGATAATAAACGGATATTTCCATACCTTCCTTCAAATCATCTTTTTCTACGAAATCCATGGTTTTATCGTTCAACAATATTACATCATCGCCAATATATGCATATAGGGAGTTTAAACCTTCCTTTAACCCATTTTCAGCTAATATCCTAAAATTACCATCAATATTTTCAATCTGACTAATTTTCCCTTTAAATCCTATATATTCCGGCTGCACTTCTTGAGCTTCCAATGGTGCTGATATTGGAGTTTGAACCGGATTATCAACCTTTGCTTCCTCACCCTTAACAACCATAGGGCTTATGGTCAATATAGCAGCCAATGAAATAACCATTCCTTTTTTCATCTAATGTACCTCCTTTAAAATTATATATATATTATACCCATAATTTTAGCGGAAGTTGTTACATTCAAGTTACAATTCACGAGATATTCCCCTTAGTTCGTCCATGGCAGCCAACGCAACTGTATATATTAAATCTGCTACCCTTTCAAAGTGTGTGACTATATCCAAGTAAACAACTCCTGATTCAATAGTACATTCACCACTTTCTAATCTTTCTATATGATTATCGGAAAATCTCTTTGTAAGATCATCCATTATACTCTCTGACTCTACTACAAATTTTAGCGTTTCGAAGTTTTCAGTGTCTAAAAGTTCAATAGTCTTTTCCATCATTCTCATTGTTAAATCGTATAATTCCTTTATTTCACTCACGGCTATTTCAGAAAACGTGATATTCTTCTCTATTTTTATTCCTATAGCCTCTCCAATGTCAGTTGTATGATCAGCCATTCTTTCTAAATTGTTTATTGAATCTATCATTGAATGTAGTGTAATGGATTCACTTTTGGATAAAGGTCTTTTTGATAATTCTACCATATACATGGTAATATCCTGTTGAAGTTGATTGATAATGTCTTCGTTAACTACAATCTCCTCCAATTTTTTATCGTCCTTATTTATCAAAGCTTCCCAAGCGCTATTGAGCATAGTCTTAGCAATATCCGCTCCCCTTTTCAATTCAGCTAAAGATGCCTTAAACGCTGCAGCCGGAGTATCCAATAACAATCCGTCCAAATAAATTGCATGCCCCTCTTCATCTGAATCCCTAGGTCTTATAATGGTCTCTAGAAATTTAACATAATATTTTGTAATTGGCAAAAATGCTATAGCTGAAAATAGATTAAAAATTGTATGTGAATTAGCTATCTGCGCTTCTAATCCACCATTCGGTTGTATGGTATTTGTGATAAGTTCTACTGCCTTTATAAAAAATGGAAATATAATTGCAACCAATACGACACCGAAGATATTGTATAGAGTATGAGCCCAAGCAGTTCTCCTTGCGTTGATATTGCCTGTTAAACTAGCAAGCTGAGCGGTAAAACAAGTACCTATATTGTCTCCCAGCATAATATATACAGCTGAACTTAAATCCAAAAGTCCGGCTTGACCCAATACCATAACAAATCCCACTGTGGCAGCGCTGCTATGTACTAATGCTGTAACTACTATGCCTAATAATACAGCAATGAAAGGATTCCTTGCATAGTTTTCAAAGAAGAATCTTAATGTACTATTTTCTTTCATAATCGGCACTGAAGAGTTTAAAATACTCAATCCTAAAAACATAAGCCCAAAGCCCATAATAGCTTGACCAATATGTTTAATAGTCTTTTTCTTTGCAAATATTGATATGCCAAATCCAATTCCTAGAACGGGGAGAGCAACCTCAGTAAGGTTGAAGCTGAAGCTTAATGCCATAAGTTGCGCAGTAATGGTAGTACCTATATTGGCACCATATATAATTCCAAGAGCTTGTGGCAATGCGATAAGCCCTGCATTTACAAATCCAACGGTAAGCACCGTAATAGCTGTACTGCTTTGCACCAATGCTGTCAGAAAAACTCCGACCAAAAATGAACTTACAACATTGCCTGTGAGAATTGAAAGCATTTTTTTCATCAAATTACCCGATGCATTCTCCAAGCCTTCGCCCATCATGTCAACACCATACATAAGCAAAGCTGTACCGCCAATTAAATTGAATATCAACTGTTTCATATATTTGCCTCCTCCTGACAAGGAAACCAAATCCTTGTCCATATCGTTTATTAATTAACTATATTCTACCATAGTTTTTATTGTATCTCCATGTAATTTAAAAAGTAATTTCAGAAAAAGAATTGGACAGGAGGAAAACCTTTCCCCTTGCCCAACTTACTCTACCCAGTGATTCATTTGAAAATAATCCGTATATATGCCGTAAACTCCGTTTTTATTCAACTCTTCAAAGGTATACAAATCATTGACCGTATGTACATAAGAAAGTACACCCGATTCCTTGAGCCTCATTGGAAGATAAGTATAACCTCTTTCAACAGGCATTGTTATAGCAAATAATTCGTTATTCTTTGCAAATCCAACAATTTCATCATCTGTATAATTACTCTTATATAATGTCAATATTATATTCTCATACCCCAGCTCTTTAGCCTTTAAATATTCGTCAAAAGAATATACTTGCGGAATCAATTGATTTTTTATATGTCCATAGTTAAGACCTATATATTGCAGAAAATCCAAATTTCGAGTCTTTACATCAGTCACAATATTTACATCGCTTTTATCTTCAAGCCATTTTACAAGATTTTCTATATCCAATAGCGTTAAATTCTGTAATACAGGAGTGTTATTAAATTCTGCTTTAGTAAATACTCTGGGCTCTGTCATAAATAATCTTGATGCCATTCCTGACCAGTCATGGATAAGTACGATCTGATTATCTTGTGTCCAATCAAAATCTAATTCGATAAATCTAAACCCGTTATTGTAGCTATTTTCAAGAGCCTCTAAGGAGTTGGTATATTTATATCCGTATATATGTCCCCCTGCATGAGCGATTAATGGTTGATGCGGTAATTCTGAAGATGCCAATGCAGTTGACTCAAAAATCATTATGCACATTAGAAAAATTATTATTAATAATCCATTTACTTTGCTAGATCTGCTTCTCAATTTAAAAGTCCCTCCTAATAAGTATTTACTATAATAATAACATAAAATCGGAGAAGAAGTAAGGGGTCTAATCTTTTTAATGGTTAGGATTTCGTTTCACTATCATAGCCGCTTTTGTAATCTCCGTTATAACATCCACTTCAACCTGCATTTTGAATAAATTTACTTTAGAATACAGCTCTCCTCTCTCTGTAACCACATATTTTGAAGGTAAATTGTTCAATGAAATAGCTATGATGTCCATTTTACATCTTTCGCATCTGCATATATCCATGTCCTTCAATACATCATCAATAACGCTGAAAACGATCTCTTCCATGTAATTTTTTAATATAATCCCGGTCATTTTATTATCCCCCAATTAAAATATATTTTTACCCTTAAGTCAATACTTTTATGTTTGTTTTACACTTTACAGCTATATTATAGCAATAAAGGATATTTATTGAAAGACAAATTACAACCAATTCACAATTCACAGTTCATAATGCACAATTCACAATTGAAAGAAAAGTGAAGAGCTAAGAACTAAGAGTGAAGAGTTGTTGGGGTCGAGATTTAGGGCCTTTAACAGAGATTCTTCACTTCGTTCCAGAATGACTCCTGCAGTGATTATACGGCATTTATATACCCGAATTTACTGCTGATGTCATCCTGAGTTTAGCAGTATAAGCACTGCTTTCGAAGGATCTCCGGTTTTGAGGGCGAGCTTTGGGGATAGAGATACAGTTGACAGTTGATAGAGGACAGTTCACAATGTTATACAACCTTTCTAAAGATCGGGATACGTTGTATCAACCAAATTATTATATGTGATAGTATGAATACAACAATCCCTATCAAGGGTATGCCTATTACATGATTAAACATCAGCGGATAAATGTTTATACCTATATATCCCGACTTTAAAATATCTATTATAAGCGGATGAACAAGATATATACCAAAGCTCGTTTTATTGATGCTTTGGACTGCTCTTTGCAAGAATCCTCCGGCTGGAATTATCTTTTCCCATTTGATGTATTTAAATAAAACAAAAACTCCTATAGCCGTAAATATTACATTAGGAGCAAGGTAAGAATAAAAATTGTCCCTAAAAACTCCATTACTCTTACTCATTAAATAATATGTACCGAAAATTGTACTCATAAGCCCTATAAAGCCCAAAATATATAGTATTATTCTATTTTTAGGCTTCATATCTTCCCTGTCCAAAAAATAGCCTAAAACATAAAACCCTAAACTCCAATGAAAAAGCTGCAAATAAATACCCGAATTAAGTCCGCTAAGCCTTCCAATAAATTCAAAAATCCCATTTGCTATAAACCAAATGAATAGAAAATATTTAGTTCCGGATTTATTGTAATCCTGTATGAAGGGTTTAATTATAGGTGTAAATAAATATAATCCGATCAACATATATAAATACCAAAAATGAGTAACTATACTTCCTTCATATATTCTTGTTAAAATACCGGTAATCAGTGTAATATCCAGACTCAAATTAGATCTGCCTACCCAAATAAAGTACAATATACTCCAAAAGATTAAAGGAATTAAGATTTTTGTAAGCCTTTTTCCCAAGAATTCGCCTATATCATTATACTTTTTACTCCCTAAGATCAACTTACCGCTTATCATAATCAATACCGGCACACACCATCTGCTTAAAGAATCAAAAATATTTCCTGACCACCACCATTGTATACCGTTACTATCTAAAGTAGTTAAAAATGGTGCTGAAACATGAAGCACAACTACGCCAAATATGGACAATATGCGTAATATATCCAAGTATAGGATTCTTTCTATATTATTTTTTTGAATGATAAACACCTCCCTTATAATCCATTCTATTATTTATTATTCCCTAATTCAATTCACAATTCACAATTCACAGTTCACAATTCACAATTCACAGTTCACAATTCACAATTCACAATTGAAAGAAAAGTGAAGAGCTAAGAACTAAGAGTGAAGAGTTGTTGGGGTCGAGATTTAGGGCCTTTAACAGAGATTCTTCACTTCGTTCCAGAATGACTCCTGCAGTGATTATACGGCATTTATATACCCGAATTTACTGCTGATGTCATCCTGAGCCGGGCAGGATTAACCTAACTATCGAAGGATCTCCGGTTTTAAGATAGTGAAGAGTGAAGAGCAGAAAACTAACAGAGATTCTTCACTACGTTCAGAATGACACAGCAGTGATTATACTGTCATATTGAGGTCAAGCTTTAGGGTCTTAAACATGGATTCTTCACTTTCGTTCAGAATGACATCCTGCAGTGATTTAGGTATGTAAAAACGCCTAACTTTTTTAAAGTTAGGCGTTTAAACTAAAAGTCTATATCTACGCTTAGTTTACCTTTGCTATTTACTGAGAATGTAACTACTTCCTCATCGGTATAGTCATCTTCAATATATCCTGAAATCTCCATATCTTCAAATTCATCTGTGATATCATCAACTATATCTTCTACGAAAGATTCGATATACTTATCATCTAAATCATAAAATTTTTCATCATCAAAATAAATTTTTACTGTAATACTGCTCTTCTTTTCAGTTAAATTGATATCAAAGTCTATCTTCTTGTAAGTGCCATAGTCCTTATTAAGTTGTTTCTGCAACTCTTTAATAGTCATGGAAGAAGATTCTTCCTTCTTATCCAATTTTGATTCAAGATCTTTTATCTTGCTTTCAAGCTGAGATATTTGTAATTGATAGTTGTAAATTTGATTATACAATTCAGTAGAGCTTGAACCCGGTTTGTCATTTATACCTACTGTATAAGTTGATTGATCCCAAGTCACATCTTTCTCAAGTAATTCTGATATAGCTCTCAAAGGAACATATGTTGTTCCATCAACTATAAATGGTTGAGTTGATATTGATACTTGCGATCCGTTCCTAAAAACTCTTATATTGTTGTAGTAAGCCTTAAGATTCTTAGCCGTTGGTGCTGCTAAACTTATTGAAGTTATGGAAATGACAAATATCATTACAGCCACAACAACTGACATTTTCTTATAATTCTTTTTCATATTATTACCTCCTATTTGTTATAACTTTATATTATAATTAAAGGTAGTGATTGTCAAAGGATTATAGAAAATGTAACTAAATTGTAATTATCTTGTAATCTTCCATCTAATGCTACATTCCTTTACCAAACCCTATACTATTTTCATAATCAAGCAATGCCATATTATATGCATGGATTTGAGCGGACAGTTCTTTTTTAGCATTCATCAAATTGAGATTTGCCTGTATCACTTCCGTTGCTGTACTTTGTCCTAAATCGAAGCTCAATTCTGCTATCTCAAGTGTCTTTTGAGCTTGTTCTATTGTTTTTTCATAAGTCTTAATTTGTTTTTCAGCAGTAAGAAGGTTTAAGTATGAGCTTCTAACCATCATTTCTACTCCATTTCTTGCGGTTTCCAAGCTTTTCTCTGCCTTAGCGACCTCGGCTTGTTGTTCTTTGTATCTGTAGGTATTTTCAGGATATCTCCCGCTGATACCTTTTAAAGTCATCTTGGCCAATTCATAATTCTCTTGTGACATCTTTATCATTGCGCTGTTCTCTAATCCCTTTTTAACAGATGCTTCCAAATCTATTTCCTCATGTTCTTTATATTTGATTGTATCAGTTAGCTTGATGTCACTATCAAAGGGCATATCTAAAGTATTTTGAAAGCTCATTACCTGCAAATCTCTATACATTTTCGTTGATTCATACATATTTTGAGCCTTAAGTACTCCCATTTCAAGCCCTAAAAGCTCTTGATTGGAAATAGTTCCTAAGTCATATTTCACTTTGCCTTGATTGTATTGCTTCTCGGATAATTTAAGATTCTCTACTACAATCTCCAACTCCTTCTCCATTTGAAGCAAATCATAATATGCCTTTTCAACATTGTACTTAATTTCATTCCTTTTCATTTCTAGATTCCATTTTGCAATATCATATGGAAGCTCAACGGATTTTCTTAAAGCTCCGCTATTGATCATTCCTTGATTTAAAGCGGCATCGGTAATAGCCTCATTGAAAATAGGATCTCTAGTCGGATAATCGTCAACATTTTTCTCTCCGCTTTTTACAGCCCTAATATCATCATTGTACTTTACCTTTGCCTTTTCAAGTTCTGCTTCCTTTATTGCTATATCCTTGCTGTTTTCGAGGGCATAGTTTATTGCCGCATCTAAACTCAATGAAACGGTATCTCCCTTTGCTGCATAAGTATAATTAGGCATCAATATCGATGCAAATACAGAGAATGCTATTACATAAATAATCAATTTTTTCTTCATAATTTTTCCTCCTTAAAAAAACTTCACAATTCACTATGTTTATTACTCCATCATAGTTAGTTCTATGGTAAAAGTAGACCCTCTACCAAGGCTGCTCTTTACATAAATTTTGCCGCCGCACAAATCTACTATACGCTTTACAAGGGATAGTCCCAATCCGCTTCCTTCAAAGGAGTGCGCCGAATCCTCCTTGTAAAACTTTTCAAAAATCCTTTCTTGCACTTCTTCACTCATTCCTACACCTGTATCGCTAATCTTTACCTTCACAACTGAACCTATTTCATACAATCTAACTGTGATTATCCCATTTTCATAAGAAAACTTGATTGCATTGCTTAATAGATTTAACCATACTTGCTGAAGGAGTTCCTCATCTCCCTTAAATTGCACCGAATCCAGTTCGATATCAAACTCAATATTCTTTTTACTCCATTCCGGCTCAAGGAGCAAAATAGATTTTCTGATTTGCTCATCCAAAGAAAATACCGTCTTGTTGCCAATCATTTCTTGATTCTCAAGCCTTGATAAATTTAAAATATTTGAGGAAAGTTTCGACATTCTGGAAGTTTCCTCAATAATGATTTGAGTATACTCCTGCCTTTCTTCTTCAGTCAAATCATTGTTTTGCAAAAGCTTTGCAAACCCTTGAATAGAAGCTACAGGCGTCTTGAATTCATGGGATACACTGCTTATGAAATCCTTACGTAAATATTCTATACTTTTTAATTCTTTGATCATCTTGTTGAAATTATCTATAAGTTTACCTACTTCATCTTTGCTGTTATTTTCAATTTGTATATCAAAATTACCCTTTGCCACTTCCTGTGTAGCACCGGAAAGCCTTATAATAGGTCTGACAACTCTGTTGGCAGATACAGTGATCAAAACAGCGCCAATACCAACATAGCACAATAGAGTAAGGACTATGCGTGATGCCACCATATTGAATATGTTATCATGAGATCGTAGTCCAATTCCAATAAAAGAGTCGTCCAGCATCAATACAGTTGTTGCCGTATATTTTTTGGAATCTGACAAAAACACAATCTCCTGAGTTTTAAGTCTATTTATATCCTCGTCCCTGATCTCCATGGTTTCAATATCTTCAATTATATGAACATTTTGCATAAAATTTGACATTAAATCCACTATCTCTTCTACGCTTAAATCAGTCTTTTGCCTCAATTCCAATATGGATATGGCAATTGACTGTTGATTTTTCCTTATTCCCTCTATTGCACTTTTGTTATAATATATGGCAGATGGAATAAAAGACAAAGCTGAAGAAATAATCATCAAAGCTATAAAAAAGAATACAAGCTTTTTGTTAAGCTTTTTCATATCTTTTTCTCCGCCTTGTATCCTAACCCCCGTACTGTTACTATATCAAATTCGGGAAAGTCTGCAAATTTTTCCCTAAGCCTTTTAATATGAACATCAACTGTGCGTTCATCCGCTTCAGAATCCATTCCCCAAATCTCATCCATCAACTGACTTCTGGTAAATATTTGCTTAGGATAGCTCAAAAGCTTAAATAATAGATAAAATTCCTTCTTCGGTAGGAGTATAGACTCTCCATTTCTTGTAACAGTCAAAGCATTATAATCCAAAACTACTCCATTTATTTCAAGTCGATTTTCATTCATAATTCGAGATCTTCTAAGCAATGCCGCCACTCTCAAAATCATCTCATCCATATCAATGGGTTTGACCATATAGTCATCAGTTCCCACAGAAAACCCCTTCTTTTTATCATCAAGGGTTTCCTTTGCAGTAATCATAAGAATGGGCAAATTATAATTTGCTTCTCTAAGCAGCCTAGTAAGCTCATAGCCATCCATATTTGGCATCATAATGTCGCTTATCAGCAAATCAACATGAGACGATTCCATGATTTCCAAAGCTTTGATTCCATCTTCTGCACTTAAGACATTGTAATCATTCTTTAATAAAACCGCGGTCATTAACTTTCTAAGGTTTTTATCATCTTCAACAACCAAAATATTGAGCATAGCTCCACCTCTTAAATATTATCTTAAACGCTCCTCAACGCATCGATAGGATCGAGTTTGCTTGCATTTCTGGCAGGCGCCCAGCCAAATATAATCCCCACTGAAGCGGAAAACCCAACTCCCAGAGTTATTGCTCCTGTAGATATTTGGAAAGGAATACCCAATAAGGTAGTAACAGCCCATGAAAGTGACACTCCCAATACGAGTCCTATAAAGCCTCCAAGCAGAGATAAGAAAATAGACTCAATCAGAAATTGAAGCTGAATACTCCCCGGAGTTGCACCAAGCGCCTTTCTAAGGCCGATTTCCGTAGTACGCTCTGTTACAGATACGAGCATCATATTCATAATACCTATACCTCCTACCA
>ENA-UOOR01001801-UOOR01001801.1-fermentation-metagenome-genome-assembly--contig:-NODE-1801-length-23894-cov-7.086497_pt1 | contig 23894 bp, 19 predicted proteins | sample MGYA00245780_ERZ724029 | MGnify/ENA primary metagenome ERZ724029 (study PRJEB28704, sample SAMN03018315) | fermentation metagenome | biome: anthropogenic terrestrial biome; feature: soil; material... | reverse complement strand
AATAGATATTGTAATCCATTAGGCAGAACCGTTACAAGTTCACTATACCACTACAATATTAATAGCATGAACAGCCAATACAATTTGTCTGTTCGCCCCAAATAATATTTTACAGATTTTATAAAATGCACAGACTGTTCCCCATCTCTATTGTACTTTAACGTCCTATTTAGGCTTGTCCTGACTTAGAAACCCTTTGGGCTGGCAAATGATTGACAATAAAAGTGCAAGCCAAGCTAGGCCAGCAAGAAACCCACCCACAACATCACTGGCATAATGGACTCCAAGGTAAATTCTGCTGAGACCGATGAAAAAAATAAGCATTGATAGTAGCAAAGAAGAGAGTTGTTTCCATGGCTTTTGCAGGAGAATTACGGATAAATAGATAAGATAACCGTAAAAGGCCACGCTAACCATGGAATGGCCACTTGGGAAGCTGTACCCGGTAGCGTGAACAAGTACTAATATCTCCGGTCTCGCCCTGTGAAAAAATACTTTAAATAAAAAATTCATCCCAGCTGCAGCAAGAAGGTTAACCGTCATTATTTTTGTATAAAATAGGGCGTACTTTTTCTTGAAAGAAATAACCCAAAATGCTGCCAAAATTGCTACTAACACATAAGCAGATCCCAAATCCGAGATTAGTTTCATTCCTATGGTCAGACCAGGCGAAATAAGCGTTTTCAGATCGTGGTAAATCAAGTTGTCGAAAAAACAGAGCTCATTCTCAAAAAGCTCTGAAGCACATAGGATAAAAGCAATTGTGAAAATATTTGCGGTCAAAAGCCATAGCATTCTTGAATCTAAATGTTTTTGAATCCATTCATATATACTTTTCATAGATAATGTGAAGCGTTTCATATTCTGCCGCTCCTTTCTCTATATTCCCTATTTTGCGTGGTGATTTCGAATGCAAAAACAGTCAGAGCGCTGAATACCATTAGATACGGTATATATTTTGATGAGGATATCATAATTTTATCCAGTGACGGTTTCTGATTCGCTATTCCGTTAATGATAAGAAAAATTTATAAGGGTGACATGCGTTTTACCAGTAAAAGTAATCCGATGAATCGTTTGCCTTCTTATCACTTTCATTTTTTACTTTGAACAGAGCCTGATTTTTAGAACTGCTGCCTTCCTTGAAGATGAATAAATGCTGGGCTGCAAAACTAAATCCAAAAAGAGTGATTTCCGTCAGGACTTTACTCAAAACTAAGTCGATTTTTAAATCCTGTGAGAGAAAACGGAGAAGCAAATAATTAAACATGAGCAAAATACCAACAAGCAGATAATAATATATCAGTTCCGTTGCCTTTTTATGTTTTGTCTGACTCGAATCAAATACAAACAATCGATTTATTGAAAAATTCACAAGAGAACTTGCCGCCCTTGCTCCCACAACAGAAATAAAAAGGTCTTTTGTCATCCACTGAAGCAAAAAGAGAAGAGCATAATCGACAAAAGCGGATGTAATACCCGAAGCACAGAACTTAAGGAACGGAAAACAAACGCGCAGGGAATCCTGTATTGCCCGAAAATGAGAAGATGAGTTCCCTGAATGATATACAGTTGCAATTTTTATTTCAGTGATCCCATAACTGGAAGGTTTTGCCTGGAGCAGCATATTCATTTCATACTCAAACCGTTTGCCTTCAATTTTAATCAGCCATGGCAACATCGTCATGGGAAAACCGCGCAGGCCTGTCTGCGTATCCGAAATTGCTTCACCGCTGGCAAAAGAGAAAACAGCGCGTGTAACAGAGTTCCCAACAGCGCTTCTGAATGGTACCCTCCCGGAAAACTGACGCGCGCCCAATACAATTTTGTTATTTGATTCGGCGGTGCAATCAGCTACCCTTATAATGTCTTCCACAAGGTGCTACCCGTCGGCATCGGCGGTCACAACCCCGGATGTCTCGCTGGTCTCACGTAAAATGTAAGCAAAGCCCGTTTTCAGGGCATATCCTTTTCCGCAGTTCTGCCCATACTCCAAAACTCTGCAGCCTCTATCTCTAACATTCTGAAAACATTCGTCGAAATCGGAACCGCTTCCATCGTTAACAACAACAATGGAATAATGCGTTTTTGCTCTTAATTCGTCAATAAGTCTGATCAATCGAATATCCGGTTCATAGGCGGGGATCAAGATGGTCATTGAGTACCTCCCTTTTGAACGGTTGGAACTTGTTTGTGGTTTTGTATGGAAAGAGGATTGTCAATGTAGATGATGTCACTGATATTTCTTTCATAATTACCGCTTTTGCCCAACCGGCTGTTGACAATTCGTCCTTTAAAATACAGAGTGGAAGATCCTCCCCCATCAAGGTTATATGCTTGCGTACATCCGAGTTTTAGAAATTCATTGGCGAATTCTTTCAAAGTTAACCCACAGCTGTAATAGGACTTACGCCCATCGACAATAACAAAGACGAAATGATTAGGAGAGATAAATCCGACTCCGGTACGAGGCTCCAGGCCCTGAATGAACCATTGGTCTCTGAATACAGAAGCAAAATCACCTGTTATTTGGCCGCTTTTTACCAGTGCCGGGCCAAATGAAAAAGAATCCAATAGACCTTTCGACAGCAGTTGTTTCACGTTAGCAATTTTTTCATCAATAATTGACATCGTCCCATCACTAAACAAGGTAAGCATGTCCCGTATCGGACTATCCCGGTAAAGCACACCATTGCGCACAATAACTCCGTTATCTCTGTAGCCATAATAATCGCCATTGACTGCAAACAGAGCATTATTGTCCTGCGCTATTGTAGTAAGCTTTTGTGTGATGTGCATGCCAAATTCATTTTTGGCAAAAGCAGTATGTAAGTAATTAATATTGCTTAAAGTCACGTCGGCTATAAACATCGTAACCATGTCTTTCCCGGAGTTTTCCTGCGTTTTATGTATTTTTATGGAAATGTTGTTGTCAACGTAATTCCAGTTATCAGAAACAAAATTTCTTCCCCTTTCGGCTTTACTGACACTTGCTCTGGACGCAGTCGGCACTTTTGGCTTTTGAATGTTTGAAACCTGTACCTGAACATAATTGAAATGCTCATAGATTGTATGGCCGAGCAGAGATAATATCAGGATACTGGTCAAGACTATCAGGATCCTGATCAAGGAGGTAATCAGGCTGGCTCCTATTTTAGGTCTATGATGTGTTTCCTTCTCAGTAGACATTTACATCACCAATCGCAAAGTAATCTAAGGAAATGAGCGTTAATGTTAAGCAATGACTTTTGTCTGCTTTCATAATTATTAAATTCGAAGATTAGATTTGTCTTAGAAGCATGTAAACAATTTGTGATAATGAAAATCACCAGTTTCTATCCGCTGAACCACCAACAAATATCGAAGTTATCCGGGATAACCGATAAGGTGGACAAGGCCCTCCAACTGCGATTTTATGACACTGCGGCTGGAGGGCTTATTATACCATAATAAGTTTTTGGGGACAGCAAATTATAAATGAAGCCTAAAAAGTTTTGGAGTAATTTTAAAAATACAAAGCACATGCAAAATCAAGTGGAAATTGCCATCGAATTGCTTTAAAAAACCGCATATTATTCCTACGGCTTATCAGACTGATGTTTCCGTTATCATAACATCGGCTCTCGTCTTGAACTATTCCCTAGGAATGCTGGGATAGTGCGTAAACCAAAATACTATCAGCTACAGATATCACCTTCCTTTTTGCTATTTATAAATAATTAGTATATCGGTTTTTCTCATTCAAAACAAAAGTTGCCAGCAGAACAAGTCAAATGATTTCTGGGTTTCAAGTATATTGTGAGGTGAATCAATATGGCAACAACCCGCTTCATTTCCATGCATATTGGGAAGGGAAAAAGCATTGCGAAATCCATCAAAGGTCGCACGGATTATGCAAAAAATCCGGACAAGACCGATGGCGGACGGCTGGTGTCTTCCTTTGGCTGTAATGCAAGGATAGTAGACTCCGAATTTTTGCTTGCAAAACGTCAGTACGCCGCCATCACAGGTAGGCAAATTCGAAAGCATGACGTGCTGGCCTATCAGATCCGGCAGTCTTTCAAACCCGGTGAAGTGACGCCGGAAGAAGCAAACAAAATCGGTTACGAACTTGCCATTCGGTTTACCAAAGACAAGCATGCTTTCATTGTCGCAACGCATATCGACAAAGCACATATTTTCACAACCATATTATTTTTAATTCCACTGCATTGGATTGCACCCGGAAATTCCGTGATTTTCTCGGTACCGGCAAAGCCATCCGAAGGTTGAGTGATCAAATTTGCCTGGAACACGGACTGTCCATTATTGAAAATCCGAAACGGAGCGGTAAAAGCTATGACAAATGGCTCGGAGATAAAAAGCCGCTGTCCCATCAGGAGAAACTGTGTCATGCTATTGATGTCGTTCTTCTCGAACGGCCTGCTGATTTTGAAGCTTTTCTGCTAAAAATGGAGGCGGCGGGGTATGAAATCAAGCGAGGAAAATATCCAGCTTTCCGGGCACCAGGAGAGAATAAATTTACCCGCCTCCGTTCCCTGGGCAAAGAGTATTCTGAGCAGGAAATCTGGGAAGCCATCGAAGGGAAAAAGCCTCTCCCTTCCAGCCGGTCAGTTCAAGCGCAATCCACACCTCAGAAGGTTAGTCTGCTAGGCCTTGTTTGAAAGATCGAGAGATATGTGCTACTTCAACAAAATCATGATAGCGGCAAGATAAACAAAAGCCAGAAATGAAGTATCCAACTTGTCAAATCGTGTGGCGATTCTTCGAAACCACTTAATTCGCTGAAATAAACATTCAATCAGATGTCGCTCTTTGTAGAGAACCCAGTCGCAGCGCCATGGATTCCCTGTATTGGCTTTTGGCGGAATAGTATATTTGCTGCCTTGATGTTGGATATAATCCAGTATTTCACCCGTCCCATATGCTTTGTCGGCAATAACATTACTCTGAGAAATATCAACGTGAGAAAGTACATCAACAGTTGCTTTTGAATCGTTTATGTTTCCAGCTGAAAGCTGAAAATATAATGGGTTCCCCAGTCCATCCACAACAGCGTGAATTTTGGTATTCAGTCCACCTTTGGTGCGTCCAACGGCCTTATCAGCCGTTTTTCCCCCCTCCATTTGCACTTTGATGCACTTTGACGCAGGTAGAATCAATGCTGATGTTCTCCATATCAGCGTCTGAAGAAAGGGTTCGGAACATCTTCTCCAAAATTCCATCATCCCGCCATTTGGCGAATCGTGAATATACAGACTGCCACGGCCCATAGCAGGGCGGCAACTCCCGCCACTGTGCACCGCTTCTGGCAATCCAAAGCATTCCGTTCAACATGTCACGATTGTTCTTTGCCGGGCGTCCACGTTTTCCTGTTCTCTCGGGCGGAAAAAAGCCTTTAATACGTTCCCAGTCTTTACTTGTTATTTCATAGCGTTTCATACTTTCAGTTTACATAATGTCCTCTTCTTGTGCAACTTTTATTTTTCAAACAAGGCCTAAATGTTTCTCTGTCGTTTTGCGCCATACAAACGTATACCGGTTTGCCCGGCTCTCCAATTTAGTCCCGTCGATGAAGACTTCGTCGTGCTCTGTTTCGCCCAACTCTTCCAGACGACGGACAAATTGGTAGAACAAATCTTCTACCGCTTTTTTGGTACGGCCGGTGCGAAAACGGGCAAAGGTGCTGTAATCCGGCACCGGTTCTCCCTGCAGAAGCCACATAAAGTCCACCCGTTTCCGGCAGGCTTCTTCCAGTTTGCGGGTTGAGTAGACCCCGCACATATAACCATACACCAATACTTCAAAAATGATCCGGGGTTCAGCTGCCGATTTCCTTCCTGTGGAAGAATAGGCGCGATACAGTTCCATGTAATCCAGTTCCTCAAGCTGCGCGCTGGCAAGCCGTACCGGATCATCCTGTGGTATTGCAATTTCCATATCCATTGGGAGCGTTAACTGTTGATATTTCCGCTCAAATCTGTTATGATTTAAATGCTTTTTATTTTTTTTCACAACTAAATTTTAAAGCAAAAAGCCGGAGTAAACAATACCTCTTGGTATGGTTGCTCCGACTTTTTTTCGGGTTGTTTTGCAACAGCCCCCTGCTTGCCCGGTACCCTTATTTATCTGGTTCAAGCGTTCTCACACTTTCGCGTTCTATGAGCCTTACAGGCAAACGTATATTGCATTTTTGTGGAGGTGTACCGTTCATAATGTTCATCAAGAGAGAAACGGCCATTCTGCCCTTTTGACTTGGATCCTGATGAATCGTTGTAAGAGCTGGACGGATGGTTCTACCTAAAATGTTGTCGTCAAAGCCTACAACGGAAAGACTGTCCGGAATTGAAAGGCCGTGATCCTGAAAGTAGTTTATGGCAAGCGATGCGTAGTAATCCGATGCGAAAAAAATAGCAGTAAACTCTTCTTTTCGATGTAGCATCTCTTCGAAAACTTTTTCATGATTCAAAGGAAGAAAAGGGATATACCAGTCTCGTTGGTACCGAATGCCATGTTGCTGTAGCGCTGCCTGGTATCCTTGAAAGCGTTCATTGTCAACACTGATGAGGTTGTCAGATGAATAAGCAATTTTTCTGTGGCCATGTTGAATTAGATACGACGTAATCTGATATCCGCCATCACGGTCATCCAGCCCGATATTGGGATAATCATGATATTGTTGATCGAAATAAGAATCAACAAACACAACGGGCTTTTGCGTTGCTTTTGAGATACAACTCCATTCCCTTTTGCGCGAGCTACAGACAATCAAACCATCTACATTCCAGGAGAGGGCAAGCTGAATCGCCTCATTTTCATCATTTGTGATATGCACCATCATATAAAGCTGTTGTTCTTCAATAGCAGAAGCAACAGAACCAATCAGTTCACCATTAAATGGGTCGGCAAGGGCCTGCGCACCAATGCCTTTTTCATAGCAGAGAATCACACCAATAATATGAGTCTTATTGCGTGCAAGATTGCGAGCTGTCATGTTGGGGATATAATTCGACTTCTCTACAATCTGTTTCACTCTCTCAATGGTGGCTGGTGAAACCTCATCGGTCTTTCCATGAATTACATTTGAAACAGTAGTTGGGCTGACGCCAAGTTGATCAGCCAATTGTTTAATCGTTATCATTGAAAATTTCCTTCTTAAGTAGCCACACAAGTTTAGGCTTTCTTTACAATCTAAATTATATTCCAAATAGCTTTCATTATCAATTTAAAAACGAACAGCGCAATATATTCTGTGCTGTAAATATGAATCGTAAAACACAAGTCGTATATGATATTTAGGCGACGCAAGGAGGTTAGCAGTAGTTGTACATTATGTATTAAAATTTTTATATAATTATTAAACTTATGCGCAAAAGGTATTGCACTTTATTTTTGCATGAGATATAATATTGGCATAATCAGCAAGAGGAAAATAAAAATTTCTCGCGCGCGGGTTATTTCTTTCAGCCGATTTATAAAATTTAGTGTAAAGGGGTTGCTGAGAAATGAAAAGCAAAAAAGTGCTTGCAGCAATGTTAGCGGGTGCTGTATGCGCCGTCTCTATGGTCGGATGCTCTGGCAATGGTAAAACGACGACCGCTTCTGTTGCTCAAAATCAAGCGTCTGCGGCAAGCGGAGGCGCAGCCACCAGCAAAAATGTCAGCATCAGGATGTTTCAGTTTAAGGTCGAAGCAAAAGATGCATTTCAGAAGGTAATCGACGCTTACCAAAAGGAGCACCCCAACGTCAAAATCAACATGGAGACAGTTGGTGGCGGGAGTGACTACAACGCAGGCTTAAAAACCAAGATGCAATCCGATCCGCCAGTTATTTTCAATCTTGGCGGCCCGCAGGATGTGCAGGACTATAAAAGCAAGCTGGAAGATCTTTCAGACCAGTCATGGGTATCTCATCTGCCGACAGAGTCTCTCACTGATGTCAAAGACGGCAGTAAGGTGCTCGGCATGCCTTTCGATCTGGAAGGATACGGCTTCGTAATCAACAGGAAAATGTTTGAGGACGCCGGCGTTTCCTACGATTCCATGCTGACATTCGACGGCATGAAAAAGGGGTTCGACACGCTGAAGCAGAAAATCGCAAGCGGTGCCATGAAAAGCAAATATCCGCATCTGGAAGCGGTCATGGAATACCCCGCTAAAGAGACTTGGGTCGTAGGCGACCACGACGTCAACCCAATCCTTGCACAGGATTTCAAGAGTGCAACGGATGCTTTTCAGGCGAAAGAGCTTCCGTTCAAAGCTGCGGATACCTATAAAAAAATCATTGATTTTCAGGCAAGCTACACGACGAACGCAAACAGCAAAGGAACATTGAATTCAGTCGACTACAACAAAGCGCTGGAAGGCGGCCTTGCCATCGGACGCGTCGCAGCCATTGAACAAGGTAACTGGATTGCTCCAGCGGTCACAGCTGTTGACGCGAATCTCCTTCAGGATCTTGATCTGCTGCCCTACCCTGTGCCCGGATACTCTGACGGAACATGGCCGGTTGGCGTACCGGAATACTGGGCGGTTAATAAGGATGCCAATGCTGACCAAAAAGCTGCGGCAAAGGATTTCTTGAATTTCATGTATCAATCCGATGAAGGCAAAAAAATTATCATCAATGATGCAAAATTTGCCGTTGCCTTTGATAACTATGGCGATTTGAAGCCGGGCGATCCGCTCAACAAGCGCGTCATGCAGGCAGTGCAAGATAAAAAGGCAATGGCAGGCTGGGTCTACAGCGGTGCACCGACAACTTGGACTCAAAAAGTCGCCGGTGCAAATGTTCAAAAATACTTAAGTGGTGAGGAAACATGGGATCAGGTTGTAAAAAACTGCAAAGACCAATGGAAATCCATGCGCGCTTCTTCCTAAGTCGTCCTGCTTTCGTAAGCAATTTATATTAACAGCCGTTTTCCTCTATGTCGTCTATGAAGAGCCACCGACTTTGCGGCGGCTCTTCATATTATCAAAATAACTGATTTTCAAAGCAATAAATAGCATTTTGAAGGAGGCACCGCACTATGCAAAAAAGCAAAGCAAGGTTCTGGCTGTTTCTGTTGCCAGCACTTTTCTTTTTCTGCCTTTTTGTTTTGATCCCTACCTTAATGGGATTTTTCTACGCCTTTACCGACTGGAATGGTATTTCGGACAGTGTAAGATTTATCGGTTGGAGAAATTTTGGGGTAATTTTTAAGGATCCAATATTCTTGCACTCATTTGGATTTACCGCACTTTTTTCACTTTGTGCAGTAGTGCTTGTCAATCTGGTAGGTTTTCTGCTCGCACTTCTGGTAACTCAAAAATTTCCAGGTGCCACGGCGCTTCGCGGCATTTTCTTTATGCCAAACTTAATTGGCGGATTGCTGCTTGGTTTTACGTGGCAGTTTATTTTTACCTCTATATTCAGCGCGATCGGTCAGGCAACAGGGCAACAATTTCTGCAGGGATGGCTTTCTTCACCGGAAACCGGTTTCGGTGGTTTATTGATTCTGACAGTGTGGCAACTTTCAGGATATATGATGATTATTTATATTGCACAGTTGCAGCAAATACCGGATTCCATTCAGGAAGCCGCCCGAATGGATGGTGCCAACAGCAGGCAACTGCTGGTACATATCACTCTGCCACTGATGATGCCGGCTTTTACCATTGGCCTTTTCATGACGATTTCAAACTGCTTTAAGATGTTCGACCAAAACCTTGCATTAACGGATGGCGGTCCATATCGTTCCACAGAGATGCTGGCTTTAAACATCTACAATTCCGCCTTCGGTGAAAATCATTTTGGCCTTGCCCAGGCAAAAGCCATCATTTTCCTGATTGTCGTTGCAGCCATCGGAATAACGCAACTTGTTGTAACGAAGAAAAAGGAGGTTGAAATGTAATGGAAAACGTCAAAACGGCCTCTGCTTCGAGCGGCATGCATCAGCACAAGCGAACAGTCAAAGCAATATTTATTCTCGTTGGTATCGTTTTGGGAGTGATCTTTCTATTTCCAATTCTGATCCTTATCCTAAACTCATTCAAGAGTCAAAAAGGCATTTTTCTAGACATTCTCGGCTTCCCATCGGGAGATATTTTCTGCGGCACAAATTATTTGAACGCCTTTGAGTTGCTTGACTATGTTCAGTCTTTCATGAATTCGCTCGTGATAACTGTCGTTTCCACAATCCTGATTCTTCTCGTTTCCGCCATGGCGGCCTGGGTGCTGGTGCGTTATAAGACAAAAAGCAAGCGCCGCGATTTTCATTTTATTTGCAGCGTCCATGCTGGTTCCGTTCCAGTGCGTCATGCTGCCGCTTGTACGCCTGAGTTCAAGGCTGAGCCTTTTGAACCGTCCTGGGTTGATTTTTATGTACATCGGCTTTGGCTGCAGTATGTCCATCATTATGTTTCACGGATTTATTAAGAACATTCCGGAAGAATTGGAAGAGGCGGCAACGCTGGATGGCTGCAACAGCCTGCAACTTTTCTTTTTTATCGTTGTCCCCATGCTCCGTACCGTGATGATCACAGTTGCAATTCTGAACGTCATGTGGATCTGGAACGATTTTCTGCTTCCATCTTTGATCATTAATAAGGCAGGCTGGCAGACGCTGCCTCTAAAGATCTATCTGTTCTTCGGGCAGTTCTCAAAGCGCTGGGATCTTGCTTCCGCCGGCCTTATGCTGTGTATTATACCAATCGTCATTTTCTATCTTACATGCCAGAAGTACATTGTCAAGGGCGTGACAGAAGGCGCCATCAAATAATGGCAGGCAAAAGCGTTCCAGCAAGGGAAATAAAAAATAACCGATCACGGGAATGGGAGATATTCATAAAAGATGATAGAACGATATCGGTACGGCAACCCGTTTAAAACAGAAGCCACAGTCAAAAAAATTCCGGTTCAGCCCGGAAATGCTCTCCCGTATTTTTCAGTCAAAGAAAATGGCCATACTTTTTTACTGGATCTGTCGAAACAGGCCATTATTTACGGACTCGGTGAAAGTATACGTGGAATCAATAAAAGAGGATGGCTATATATAAGCAACTGTACGGACGATCCGCTTCATACGGAAGGGAAACACGCTCTGTATGCAGCACAAAATTTTCTGCTGATTTCCGATCAGAATTCCTTCGGCGCTTTTTTTGATTATCCGGGAAAGCTGACATTTGATATTGGTTATACCGTCATGGATCGACTTCGCGTATCGGTAGAGGAAGCAAATCTAGATTTGTACATCATTCATGGAAACAGTTTGAAAGACATTGTGCACCAGTTCCGCGAGTTGATAGGCCGAAGCTATATTGCGCCCAAGTGGGCATTTGGCTATGGTCAGAGCCGATGGGGATATTGCAGTGCAGATGAAATTTGTGAAGTTGTGCATCAACACCGGAAAAACCATATTCCGCTCGACAGTATTTATCTTGACATCGACTACATGGATCATTACAAAGACTTTACAATTAACGCGAAGGCGTTTCCCGATTTCCCCGGATTTGTAAAAAAGATGAGAGATCAAAATATCCACCTTGTACCCATTGTAGACGCTGGTGTAAAAATTGAGCAAGGTTACCGCGTTTACGAGGAAGGAATTCAAAACAATTATTTTTGTAAAAACGCAGACGGTACGCCGTTTACAGGCGCAGTGTGGCCTGGAAAAGCACATTTTCCTGACATGCTGGATACAAAAGTAAGGACATGGTTTGGCAATCAGTACGAATTTCTTCTGAAGCAGGGCATTGACGGCTTTTGGAACGACATGAACGAACCGGCTCTCTTCTATTCTGAGAAAGGGCTGGAGAAGGGCTTTCAGAAACTGGAAAAATACAAACATCAAAACATGGGCCTGACTGAAGTAGCGGATATGAAAGAAACGGTTCTGGGCCTTGCAAACAATCCACAGGATTATACTTCTTTTTACCATGACTGTGACGGTCGGATGGTCAGACATGATCGTGTGCACAATCTATACGGGTACAACATGACTCGGGCAGCCGCAGAAGCCTTTGAACGATTTTCGCCGAAAAAAAGGATTCTGCTGTTTTCACGCGCCTCCGCAATCGGAATGCACCGCTATGGTGGTGTCTGGACTGGCGACAATCGTTCCTGGTGGAGCCATCTGCTTTTGGCAATCCAAATGATGCCATCGCTCAATATGTGCGGCTTTCTCTACGCCGGCTCGGATATTGGCGGATTTGGCGACGACACAACGCCGGATCTTCTCATGCGCTGGCTGGAATTCGGCGTGTTCACGCCGCTGATGCGCAATCACTCGGCACAGAACACCCGGCGACAGGAAGTTTATCGTTTTCCAGAAGAAATGTCGAAATTTCGCAACATCATTGAGATCCGGTATGTGCTGCTGCCCTACTTATACAGCGAGTATATGAAAGCAGCACTAAGTGACGATCTGTATTTCAAGCCGCTTGCATTCGACTACCCAGACGATCCATATGCCGCACGGATTGAAGACCAGCTTCTTCTTGGCAACGAGTTAATGCTTGCACCGGTATATACACAGAATGCAGTAGGGCGCACTGTCTATTGTCCGGAGCCTATGATGTTGGTTCGAATGCGTTCTGGAAGAGAAGTCCACACGGAGCACATAGATGCCGGATTTCATTACGTTTCGATCGATATGGATGAAATCGTTTTTTTTCTGCGTCCAAACTGTATCATTCCTCTTTCCGAAGGCGGTGAAAGTGTATCGAAGGTTGACTTTGAAAGACTTTTCCTGCTTGGAAACGTCCAGACAAAAGCCGATTATCTATATTACGATGATGATGGTTGCGAAAAAGACTACGATAAACCGGAGCATTTCGTAAAAATATCCGTGGACAATAAAAATAATGCCTACTATGAGGGAAAAAGGGAACTGCAGCTTACTGTATTAAAATGACTGCATATGATAAGAAGTAACTATAAGTTTTCTTTGTAATCACAGATATGTCGCGCACTTATTCATGGCATATCTTGCAAGCCGACTGATTAGCGCTGAAAGGAGGGATATTATAAAAGACAAAATAGTACAGACCTGTTCCCTTCATGGCAGAGTACCACATTCTTGTAAGTAACGAACAGCAGCATTTTCTCGTATTTCGTACGTATGCTTTCTCTTATGCTTCTATGCATTTTGCTGTTTTGCCTTGAATTTATACCGTAAGGACGGCGGAAGGCCAGATATATCCGGGAACCTCAAAGACCATATATTTACTATGCTTTTCAAGTTCTGTAATTGGCTAAGATTAATGTTTTAATGAGGAAATATTGCGTTGAAAAAGAATTTTTTTGGCAAATGCCACAAAAGCATCTGTTTTCACAAAAATAACACCTCTGGAAAATTCATTCGTTTCTTTCTGGTATTTTCCTTGATTTTAGCAGTTTCAGTACCAAGTTTTATAATTCGCAGTTACGCAAGGGATAGCATCTATACCAAATCAGGCATAGGACCATTATATTGGTGTGGCTATGAAAATTCATATCAGAATAATGCTCCGATATCCCAAACACGCTTCCTGAAAAATGTTGATTGGTTTGCGGAGAATTATAAACCTTATGGCTATAATATGGTCTGCACGGACGGTTGGATTGAGGATTCCACAAATACTAACTCAAATGGTTATGTAACATCCTATAACGACAATTGGGATTATACTTGGAATGATTTATACAACTATTGCAATCACGATGGGTTGGAACTTGGTGTCTATTATAATCCTTTATGGGTTACTCCTGCTGCGGTCGCCGATAGCAGCAAAACTGTTGTTGGAACAAGTTATAAGGTGAGCGACATTGTTGATACTGCATATTCCTATACTGGGACCAATCCATCCAACTTGGCAGGAGACAGGTTTAATTATACAGGCGGTAATGGAGATAAGACCTTATACTGGGTTGATGTTACCAAAAGTGGAGCAGAAGAATACATTAAAGGTTATGTAGACTATTTTAAAAAAATCGGTGTAAAAATGTTGCGGATTGATTTTTTATCGTGGTACGAATCAGGAACAGATCACGGTGCTACAATAGGAAAGGCACATGGAACCGATGAATATGAAACCGCATTAAAATGGATATATGAGGCCGCCGAAAACGATATGGAGATAAGCCTCGTAATGCCTAATCTTTATAACAATGGTACAACCGAATTGAACTATGGCGACATGGCCAGAGTAAACGAAGATTGCGGAACCGGCGGATGGAAAAGGTTCAGCGACTTGAACAGAGGTGAGCATTACAACTATTGGTCACAGTGCTCAAACGCCTTTGACGGACTTATATATTGGTCGCAGTATTTCGGAGCGGGCAAAATGATTCCTGATGCGGATATGCTTAGGTTAAATACTTTTGACAGTGATGCAGAGCGTAAATCTGCCGTATCCTTGTTCACCTTGTCCGGCGCACCGATTGATATTGCCGATCAATACGATACCATTGGAAACAGTGCATGGATTTATCAAAACAGCGAACTGCTTAACTTAAGGTCTTCAAATTTTGTTGCGAAGCCAATCAGCGCCGATCCGACGAATGTCAACAGCCAGATATGGAAAGGCATGCTTTCAGACGGAACCTGGGTCGTCGGTTTGTTTAACAGGGAATCGACACCACAGAAAAGGAGCATAGATTTCTCAACCGTATTGGGGCTGACCGGAACTGCTGCTGTTAGGGACTTATGGGAACACGTTGATCTTGGAAACATGTCTTCGTACAGTACGACATTGGCTGCACACAGTTGTGTGGTCTTGAAGATATCAGGAACACAAGGGACTGTGGCGACAGGGAGTATATTCAATCCGGGTTTTGAGAATGGCGACATTACTGGCTGGACAGCCTCCGGTTCTGACTTTGGAGTGGATTCCAATGATGTCTACACTGGTAAATATAAATGCTACTTCTGGAGCACTCAAGCTTACAGACAGAAAATCTCGCAGACCATAACAGGCCTTGTGAACGGGGAATACACAGTATCCGCATATGTCAAGCAGAATACCGGGATTCCAAACACCTGTAGAATGGAGCTGTCTGATTATGGTGGTTCCGCAATATACACTGATATTTCCCACGGCTCTGCTTATCAGAAAATCAGTGGAACTGTTGACATTACAAACGGTAAAGTAACCATTGCTTTTTATGAGGACGCTTCTGCTAATACCAACCTTCAAATTGATAACGTTCAAATTGCAAGTACTGGTTCTATAGCTAATTCCGGGTTCGAGGACGGTTCTATCTCCGGATGGACAGCAACAGGCTCGAATTACGGTGTGGATTCAAGCGATGTTTACAATGGAAGCTATAAATGCTATTTTTTTAGTACTTCCGCTTATAAGCAAAAACTGAGCCAAACGGTTTCTGGCCTATCTAATGGAATATACACGGTTATGGCTTATGTCAAGCAGAACACCGGGACACCAAACGTTTGTAGAATGGAGTTATCTGATTATGGCGGTGCCACGGTATACACTGATATTTCCCACAGCTCTGCTTATCAAGAAATCACCGGAACGATAGACGTCACAAACGGAAAGGCAAACATTGCTTTTTATGAGGATGCCCCCGCTAACACCAATCTTCAAATTGACGATGTCCAAATTGTACCGTCCGGCAGAATCGAAGATCAGGGGTTTGAAACAGGAAGTATTGACGGATGGACTTTAACAGGATCAAATTATGGAGTCGATACCTCAGACGTTGAAGCTGGCAAATATAAGTGCTATTTCTACAATGACTCGGCATATACGCAGAAAATTGAGCAGACAGTAACCGGCGTTTCAAATGGAACACATACGGTGACAGCATATGTTAAGCAAAATATTGGGACACCGACACTATGCAGGATGGAACTATCTGATTTCAGTGGCAGTACTATTTATACAAATATAAGCAGCAACAACAGTTATACAAAAATATCTGGTACCATAGATGTAACGAATGGACAAGTTAATATTGTGTTTTATGAAAGCGCGACCGGGGCTAACCTCCAAATTGACGATGTAGAATTAAGCTAATAAAATCATTAAATAGCTTCCACATGACATATTTTGATCAAAATATGTTCTCTTAATAATACTATCTCTTAAATTTGGATCATGTTTCATATCAAAGAAATATTGCTTTTCTATTCGACCAGATTTATAAAGTGGGAAGTGCCATAAAAACAAATGTTACAATCAACACAATTCAATTAGGGTAGCTATATCAGCATTGGTTTGTTAACTGATTTGCCGAATAGCCGTGTCATTAATCTTAACAGCCTAACAATAAATTAATTCAAAAAATGCTTGGCAAATCTCTGTTGAGCCAAAATGGTTTTATAAAATCCATTTTGAGTAAAATTTATTGGGAGGAAAAGAAAATGAAAATGGCAAACAAGCAAAGGCTAAGGTCTGTAACCGCGGCAATACTCGTGTTCAGTTTGCTGACAGGATTAAGTTGGTTACCAAAGTCAGTAGCTCATGCTCAAACTTATTCACAAAGCCAATATGAGGCTGAGACCGCATCATTACACAACGTTTCCACAAACACAAACCATACCAGCTATACTGGTTCCGGTTTTGTCGATGGATTCGGAAAAATTGGTGATTTCGTTCAATTTACCATTAATGTAGCAACTGCTGAAGACACCACACTCCGGTTCCGTTACTCAAATTACACTGGTTCAACTAACGTTCGTGAAATCTACGTGGACGGTAATTTCGTCAGTAATGCTTACTTTGCCGACACCGGAAATTGGGATGTATGGAATACTACGGATGTGGGAACAGCGCTTTCCTCTGGTTCCCATACGGTAAAAGTTGCGGTTGAGAAAAGCTCAGACGGGTACATTAACCTTGACAATCTGATTGTGACTCCTAAGCATGCTTCTGTGCGTAGCCTATACACATCAAATTGGGACAATATGATGTCGATTTGGCAGGCAAGCAAACTATATGATACCGACACATCAAGCGCAAAAGGACCACGTCTTTCCGAACTGAGATATTCGGGCAACTGGTCCCAGAATCAAATTCAGGATTACAGTTCTTTTTTCCGTGATGAAACTAACGGTGTCAAATACGATCAGCCTCATAAATTTGATTCTGAAGCTTATTTTGATGAAAGCGGCATTTTACATACCAATTACTTGAAATACAACGACACTCAACCTTCTGTTGAAATATCTAGGGACTATGCAACCGTTCCAAACCAGAACTTGATTGTAACACGCTATGCGTTGAAAAATTCAGGCTCTTCCAGTATGACGTACAGTATTCTTGATATGCTGTATCCGAATAACAGTTCGTCGAATGCAGTTTCAGCAAACTACGACTCTTCCAGAAATGCAATTATTATCAATCTGAGCGCATCCTCTCAGCCATACCTGGCTTTAGGTGCATTTACGACCCCGAGTTATTATCAGGCAGCTAATGATTCCGATAGCAGTACATCCAGTCGAACCTGTTCCCCCTGGTATACTTTCGACAACAGCGGTACATTGAAAAACAATTCGAGTGTTTCATCATCGGATGTTTCCGCAGCATTTGAACAAACAGTTACAATTCCTGCCAGTAGTACGAAGTATGTCTATTTTTATGTGGGGCTCGGTACTACATTAAGCAACATTCAGGAATTATGCAATACTGTGAGTGCTCAAACCGGAAACTATTGGTTCGATGAAACATCAAGTAATTATCAAAATTGGTTTAGCGGTAAAACCATTCCATCCTTTTCTGATTCCGATCTGACTGCAATTTACAAAAGAAATCTAGTCATGATTAAGAACGCGATTCGTCCAGGAGGTTCAGTAGCCGACGGAGCAATGCCGGCAACGACAAATCCAGTGAATTACAAGTATAAAGTATGGTCTAGAGACTCTGCTGTAACCGCCATGGCACTGGATGCAGCCGGGTTTACCGATGAAGCAAAAAGCTACTGGAAATGGCTTGCAGCACGACAAAATTCAGATGGCACTTTCCATACCTGCTATGGGTTGTGGGACAATGCCAACCAGAATTTTGTGGAACCGGAGAATGATTCTATTGGCATGTTTCTGATCGGTATATATCAGCACTATAAACTCACGGGTGATCAGACATTCTTATCAGACTTGTATCCTGCAGTAAAAAATTCAGCAAACTACATTATGAACAATATCAGTCAGAGTACTGGTTTTGGGCCAGTAGATAAAAGCATCTGGGAAGAGGGCGATACGTCTGAATATTACACCTACACGCAAGCGGCTTATGCAATGGGTCTGAAAAGCGCAGCCTTAATCTCTTCTACCTTGGGAAACTCGGCTTTGACAGATAGTTATAATGGCGCTGGCAGTACCATTTTGACTGCGATTAACAGGGATGACAGCAATCATGGGCTCTGGAATGCAACAAATGGATACTACAACAGATGCGTTAACGCTGATCTTTCCAATAACACTTTGGAAGATTCCTCTACTAATATTCTGTTTGCTTTAGGAGCGATTGACGTCAACTCTTCCAGAGCCAAAAGCCATATATCAAAGCTTGAGACAGATCTGGCACATGATGTCTATGGGTTTCCAAGATACTCAGGTGATACGTTCTATTACACATCTCAGTGGAGCCCAGGAGGCAACGAAGCACTGGAAGCTTCTCCATCATGGCCGCAGATGACAATGTGGGACGCTGTTTACCAGATCTATTCTGGAAACTCCAGTAAAGCTTATAATATGCTGGAATGGTTTAAACACAGAACCGCCACCGGATTGATGGTGACCGGTGAATCCGCAAGCAATGTTACTGAAGCTCCTTGTGTAAGTACCGCCTGTGAACCGGTCACGGCAGCTTCGTTCGTCCTGGCAAGTCTATCCTATTCAAAGAACTATGACATGAGAGTTTACTCTTCTGAAAATAATTCCGGGTGCTACAAATCCATCAATGTCACTAATGGAGCAAGCGCAGACTGGAGTCAGTATCAATATATTCCATATTATGTAGATGCTCCAAACGACACCACTGTTTCAGACAGCCAGACAGATATCAAGAAAGTTTACATAAGCAATGATTCGAATAATATTTATATCAGAATTAACAACGAGGCAGGCTCTCTCCCCAACTCCTCACAGAACGATTTTAAAGTCAGTGTTTACACAGAAGATTACAGTAACAGATCCAATACAACAACAAGTACCATTCATGGAACTGCTCTTGGAAGGAACATGGCATATTTGTTTACCCGGAGCAATACGGATTCTTCTTATAATAAGTACACTGTTTCTGGCGGAAGTTGGTCGTTAAGCAAAACGATATCATCTGTTATTGCACCCCAATGGGATACTTCGACTGGTGGCATTGAGCTTGTGATTCCACGTTCGGAAATTGGTTCTCCAGCCACTGACTCGTGGGGACATATCACAATTGTCTTAGAAAAATATCAAAATGGAGCTTATCTGGACCAAGATACAGCTAATTTAAATTATCGACTTACTGGTAGCAACGAATCTTGGTTATATGGCAATTTTGAATAAATTTAGTTGATCGATATTTACGGTAACCGAAAAGAGGCCAACCTGTTCAATGAACAGGTTGGCCCTATTTGTCTACAATTACAACGCAGATGACAATTAAAAATTTAATATTTGCTAGGCCTTGTTTGAAAAATAAGTATGAAACGCTATGAAATAACAAGTAAATAATGGGAACAGATTCAAACGTTTTTTCCACCTGAAAGGACAGGAAAACGCGGACGTCTGGCAAAGAGCAACCGCAATATGTTGAACGGGATGCTGTGGATCGCCAGAAGTGGTGCGCAATGGAGAGAAATGCCTTCCTGCTATGGGCCATGGCAGACGGTATATGCGAGATTTGCAAAGTGGCGGGATAATGGCATTCTGGAAAAAGTTTTCCGCGCTCTTTCTTCAGACGCTGATATGGAGAACATCAGCATTGATTCTACCTGCGTCAAAGTGCATCAAAGTGCAAATGGAGGGGGGAAAAACGGCTGATAAGGCCGTTGGACGCACCAAAGGTGGACTGAATACCAAAATTCACGCTGTTGTGGATGGACTGGGGAACCCATTATATTTTCAGCTTTCAGCTGGAAACATAAACGATTCAAAAGCAACTGTTGATGTACTTTCTCACGTTGATATTTCTCAGAGTAATGTTATTGCCGACAAAGCATATGGGACGGGTGAAATACTGGATTATATCCAACATCAAGGCAGCAAATATACTATTCCGCCAAAAGCCAATACAGGGAATCCATGGCGCTGCGACTGGGTTCTCTACAAAGAGCGACATCTGATTGAATGTTTATTTCAGCGAATTAAGTGGTTTCGAAGAATCGCCACACGATTTGACAAGTTGGATACTTCATTTCTGGCTTTTGTTTATCTTGCCGCTATCATGATTTTGTTGAAGTAGCACATATCTCTCAATTTTTCAAACAAGGCCTAAAATATTTTTAAAGCTCTGGCATAAAGTCAGGGCTTTTATTATGCCTTTTTGGAGGTGACTCCACTTGAAATCCCATTACCGTCCTGCGTTCAATACCCGCGTTTACGGACCGGCCGAACACAGGGCGGATATTTTGGCCCTTTTACTACCCTTCTGGATAGCATCAAATCTTCATTTCTATTCTATCCGGGTGTTTAAATAGGTGAGCATCTAGCATGTATTCCATGTTTTGTATGACAAAGATTCTCGAAGTGGTAAAGGTACAACAAGTTTTCAGGTAGCCTTGATTTGCATGATTAATTCACTGATATGTGACTTAGCATAACAGGTAGATATAAACGTTCTTCGTTTTGCAGAAATCTGAGATAATGCGTCAAAAGGATCTGTACTTTTCGATATATACTTCTATCCTTTTGGAAGTAGTAGTGGTTTACAATAATAAAAATTGTGAGTATCCAGATGCCTTGTGGAATCTTCCACTTGGCATTTTTCTATTAGCCTCACGTCCCAGCTGCCGGTCTCCACCTCCCTCATTTTGATTTTCGTTTATCCACGTTAAAAATCAAAATGGAGGAATCACAATGAAAAAAATCAACCTTCGGGATTACTATCCGTTTTATACGTCCGACAACTTCATTGACGTTCCTGACGAAGTTGCTACCCTGTTAAAGGAATTTGCTCGAAGCGAAGCTGCTTATCGTATGAGAACATACCGGCATAAAGCCTATTATTCCCTCGACCGAGACGATGGAATTCAGCATGATATTTTGTCTGTGAACATGCTTCCCGACGAACTCTACGAGCGTAAAGTGACAATGGAACAACTCTATTCCGCTCTTGCTTTGTTGCCGGATAAGCAAGCACAACGCATTTATTCCCATTATTTTTTCGGGTTAAGCAAATCCGCAATCGCCAAGGCAGAGCATGTCAGCAGGATTACCGTCGGCCAATCCATTACACGGGGATTGAACAGTTTGAAGCTGTATCTTGAAAAAAATAATCTCGATTAGGCTTTACATTTCACCTAAAAATGTAATGGTTTATGAAGAATATTATTTTCCCCATAAATTTGCACCTTGAAAATTGAATATACGGTATTTCAGGTACATTCCCTGCGTAACCGCGAGAAGCGGTAAGCGACAGGAGAGGCGACGCGATGATGACCACAGAGGCAAGAGCGATCTACGCACTTTCCAACACGACTTTGGCAAGCCTGGCGCGATGACACACGCGGGAATCAATGATACTTCTACACGGCCTCCCACAGACTAAAGGGGGAGCCCTGCGGTATGCGTGACCTTTGGCAAAGGGAACGGTATCTGCGGAGCTATGATGCGACTGATCCGGTCGCAGCCTGAAATATTCCCCTGCCGGGGGTTCATGGCAAATACGGCAGATTATCGGCATTAGAGATCATGGGCCGACACTGCTTTGTAGGGCCAGCCAATTCCTGTAACGCCGATCATAAATTTATGGATTAGGAGGTAATTATCATGTCTGCTGCTGATTGCGCTTATTCAAAGTATCAATCGATAGTGTATCCTTGTCGTAATGTTCGTAGCATCCTGAAAAGCGCATATTTGAATTCTTTGACAGGCTAATTACCGCAAACTGGACAATCCGGTATCCTATGTGAGACAATAAGGTCATGAACTTGCACCTTGAAAACTGAAAATGCACAAATAGCAGGAATCTCTCCGGATACCAGAAAGGAAATACCGCTATGTCGTAAAAGGAGAGAGTTTACTGCTTATACCGTGTCTCCACAAAAGGTCAGGTGGAAAAAAGACGACATCCCGATGCAGAAAGAATACTGCCGGGATTTTGCCACCGGTCAGGGATGGGAAATCATCAAGGAATTCAGTGAGAAAGGCGTGTCGGGGTTTAAGGTCTCGGCAAAAGGCCGGGATGCTATTCGGGAAATCCAACAGGCAGCTGCTCTGAAAAAGTTCGATATTCTTCTGGTTTTCATGTTCGACCGTCTTGGCCGCCGCGAGGACAAAACGCCTTTTGTCGTAGAATGGTTTGTCAGGAACGGGATTGAAGTGTGGAGCGCCAAAGAAGGCCAGCAACGCTTTGATACGCATGTGGACAAGCTGACGAATTACATTCGTTACTGGCAGGTTTCCGGCGAAAGTCTAAAAACTTCCGTTCGTGTCAAGACCAGGTTGGGACAGCTTACCGAGGAAGGATTATACACCGGCGGCTCCATTCCGTTCGGATACCGACTTGTAAAGCGAGGCCGTGTCAACAAGCGCAATCGTGAAGTTTACGATCTGGCTGTCGATGAAAACGAGGCCGAGATCGTCCGCCTGATTTTCCATAAGTACGTTGACGAAGGATTTGGAGCACAGCGCCTGTGCCGTTTTCTACATGACGATGGTATCAAAAGCAGAGACGGCAAAGGATTCCCCAACACAAGCTTGAACCGTATTATCAAAAATGTCATGTACACGGGCATTCTCAAAAACGGCGACAGCCAGTCACGGTATATCGACGAGCTGCGGATTATCGACGACGATGTGTTTGCCCACGCGCAGGAAATCATGCGACAGCGAACCCAGCCCCACAGTTCGGTTCCGTTCAACTGCAAAGGAAAGTCCCTGCTGGTGGGAAATATTTTCTGTGCCCACTGCGGCAACCGGCTCACGCTGACAACCAGCGGGAGAAAAAAAGATGCCGGACGGCACCGTCCAGAAAGAAATCCGGATGAGGTATCAATGTCACTACAATGTTCGACACCCCGTGGAATGTGAAGGACAGTCTGGTTATTCCGTAAAGAAAGTCGATGCGATAATCGATCAACTCATCCGCATGAAATTCTCTGAAATCACAGCAGCGTCGGAATCAGAGATCCTCTCCAGCCAACATGAGATGGATATTGAACTGGCAAAGTCAAAGTACGAAATGGCAAAAGCGCATCTGCTGAACAAGCAGAAAGAACTCGACGATTATAAAAGCGAGACTCTCAAAGCCATTCGCGGCGAGAGCAGGATGAGCGTTGATTTACTGAACACAATGGTCGCAGACACCGAAGCACAGATCAAAGATGCCGGGTCCACCTTGGATGCGGCGGACCAAGAATTGAAAGCCTTGCTTGAAACCTCGGAAAACCGAAAGCGTGAGTATGACCGGTTGCTGAGTTGGGCGGACCTATACGACAAAAGCTCTTTCGCGGCAAAGAAAATGATCGTGTCACAGTTTATCAAGGCCGTCCGCGTCGGCAGGGACTACAATATCGAAGTAGACTTCAACGTCTCCTTTGACGAGTTCCAAAGTTACTGCGGCGTGAAGTCTAATGAGAGCGTAAAGGCTGAAGACGCGGCGCTTGTACGCACGGCATGAGAGCAAAAAAATGAGGGAATCTTTTTACAGACTTCCTCATACATGGTGGACCTGAACGGGATCGAACCGTCGACCTCTCGGATGCGAACCGAACGCTCTCCCAGCTGAGCTACAGGCCCATAAATATAAAAAGCTGCTCCCGCAACA
>ENA-UOOR01001800-UOOR01001800.1-fermentation-metagenome-genome-assembly--contig:-NODE-1800-length-23905-cov-2.862222_pt1 | contig 23905 bp, 25 predicted proteins | sample MGYA00245780_ERZ724029 | MGnify/ENA primary metagenome ERZ724029 (study PRJEB28704, sample SAMN03018315) | fermentation metagenome | biome: anthropogenic terrestrial biome; feature: soil; material... | reverse complement strand
AACTCACTGTAGGGCACCTCGGTGACGGTGGGCTTCATCAGCGAGGGAAACAGGAATGTGTTCAGCAGCATCAGCACCACCATGGCAATGATGTAGTACATGAACAGCGGTTTTCTGGGGGTTTTGATCTCTTTCATATTGCTCTCCTTGGTCGGGGGAAGTTACAGCACGTTGGACACCTTGCGGTCCACATAGCGCATCTGAATACGCTCAACATGCCCGGCTCGTATGGTGAAGATGAGGATACGGGTGCTGACCGACTCGCCGTACACCGTGGCCACATACAGCAGCCTGCCGGTGGTGGGGTCATCGGACTCCGCCTTATAGTTGGCGTAGCCGTTGGTGATGTCGTAGTAGATGCCCCGGTCGCCCCGCTCGTTGGGCAGCTGCCCCATATCGCGGAACATGGCGGTCACCTCGGTCATGTCCATGCCCACCTTGCTGCCGCGCGGGCCCGACATGCCCGGGTCATCGGTATCCAGGTGATAAAGCACCCGCCCGATATCCAGCGACACAAAGCGCGCCTCGCCCCAGCGGTAGCGGGCGACAAAGCTCTCCCCCGCCACGGCGTCATCGTCAATGGGCGCGCTGCTCTGCGGCTCGCCCTGGGCTTTGACAAAATCCTCATAGGTGATTTTCATCATCGGCAGGGACTTAAAATCGTCGTCGCCGTTGAAGTAATCCTTGAACCGCACATTCTTGATGGTAAAGCCGATGTTAAGCTCGTTGGACACCTTGCCGTAGCCGTTGACGGCGATGGCGCGCAGCACGGTGCGGCCGCCGGCCAGCTTGATGGCCTCGCCCACATAGCGGGGCGAATCCACCGTGGGCGTGGTGCCGTCGATGGTGTAGTACATGGTGTTCTGCTTCTTGGGGTCCTTCTTGTCGGTCTCCATGTCGCGCAGCTTGACCGACCGCTGGCCCTCGTAGGTGCCGGCGGCCAGGTTGGCCTTGGGTGCCGGCGGCTGGGGCAGCGTGACCACATACTTGATGTTCATCTCGTCGCTGACCAAGCTGGACACACATACCGCGCGGAAGGAGTGCGACCCCTCCCCCAGGTTGATGGGCTCGGTATACAGCGTGCCGCCCTCGGGCAGCAGCTCGTTGCCGGTGGCGTAGTAGATGTCATACCCCTGGGGGGATACAAACTCCACCGTCTGACGGATGAGGTAGCGGCCCGCCGCCACAGTGGCCGTAGGCGGCAGCGGCACATAGCTTGCGCGCTGGGCGGTGAAGCTGTCATCCTTGGTCTTCTCCGCCGCTACCTTCATCAGGGCCACGGCCTCGCTGATGCGTTCCTGCTGCAGCATCAGGCGGATGACGTTGCGATAGCCCAGCGGCTGAGCGGGCTGCAATTCCTCGTAAATGCGGGTGTATACCTCCTCCGCCTTATCGGGCTGGCTGGCCACCTCATACGCCTCGCCCAGCAGCATCAGGCGGTCCACCAGCTCCGGGTGCTCGGGCTGCATGCCCAGCGCCTTCTCATAGGTGGAGACCGACCGGGCCACATAGCCCTGGTCCAGGTACTCGGTGCCCAGCGTCCAGTAGGCATCGGCGCTGGCCTCGCGCCCCATGCGCGCCAAAATCAGCTGCCCGTTGGGCGTCATTTTGAGGTACACATAGCTGCCCAGGCCCAGCACAAACAGCAGGATCACCGCCACCAGGCCAATCATGGCCCAATTGATCATCACGCGGCGGTAGCCATCCCGCTTGCGGCCAGGCTTGGCGGTGCGCCTGCGGCGGCGCTTGGCCGACCGCTTGTCGGCGCCGGGGGCGCGGCCGGGCGGCCGCCTGTCCTGGGGGCGGTAGTCGCTGTCATCATACACGGGTACCGCGTCGCCCTGGATGATGGGCGCGGCCTCCTCCCCCATGAAGCGCCCACAATACGGGCACACACGGGAGGCTGGGTTGGATTCCTTTCGGCAGTGGATGCAAATCATGATAATACCGTTCAGGGGGTCACACCCATCAGGGCGTCATACTCCGGGTCGTCAAAAAACTCGCGCTCGGGCGCTTCCCCGCCCAACGCCTCAATGGCGCTGCGCAGCTCGATATAGTCCAAGTAGCCCAGGCTCTCCTCCTGTGCCAGCTCCGCCAGGCGCGGCAGCGCGCGGGTATCGCCCAGGCGGGCCAGGCAGGCGGCCAGCACCGCGCGGCTGCGGGGCCGCGCGTCCAGCAACGCCAGCAGCCCCTCAAACACACGCTCGTCGGGGGTGAGGTGGCTCAGCGTGCCCAGCAGGGCTTCGCGCCCCGCAGGGCAGGCGCCCTCCAGCCCCTCAAACATGGCTTCACGGGCGGCTTCGCCCATGCTCTCCAGGCTCTCCATGGCGTTGTCGCACAGCTCGTCCTCGTCGCTGCGCTCGTACTGCCAGGCCACATAGCGCTCCATGGGCAGGAGGCTGTCCAGCTCGCGCAGCAGGGTAACGGCCAGCATCTTCTTTTCGTTGGTGGCATCGTCATCATCCAGCAGGTGGCATAGCACCTCGGCCGCGGGCTCGCCCAGCTCGGCGATGCGGTTGAGCAGCATATCGGGCACGCTGACGCCCTGGTCCAGGTAGTCACCCAGCCAGCCAATCAGCAGCGCCGGGTCATCCCACTGGTTAAAGTATTGGCCGGGGCGCTCGCCGCCCAGCCAGTCGGCCGGCGTATCCAAAAACTGCTGATACACCTGGGGCATGGCCAACTCCATCTCGCCCACGTCGGTATAATCGTCCTCATGGGCTTCCACCCAATCCCGCGCGTAGTCGGCAAAGCGGGCGTCAAAATCAATGCAGCGCATCGCCATCCTCCTGCGGTTGATCGGCAAACAGCGCCCGCACCTCGTCGGGCGTGAAGCGGTGCTCGTCCCGGCAGAAGTGGCAGGCCATCACCGTATCCTCGCCGGAAGCGGCGATGTCCGCCCGGTCCTCGGCACCCAGGGAGCGCAGGGCCCTGGCCATGCGCTCGCGCGAACAATCGCATTGCAGGGTCAACGGGTCCTCCGCCAGGATGTCCAGCTCCATCCCCTGGAACCAGAACTCGGCCAGCTCGCGCAGCGAGCGGTCGTACAGCTCGCGGCTGATGCCGCGGAAGAAGGGCTCGCGCCGCTCCAGCTCCTCGATGACGCTCATCTCGCATCCGGGCATGGCCTGGATGAGGATGCCGCCCGAGGACAGCACCGTGTCCGCCTGGTTGAGGCAGCCCAGCGCCACCAGCGAAGGCGTCTGCTCGGACATGGTGAAGTACTCGGCAAAATCCATCCCCAATTCGCCCGACACCAGGTTGGTGATGCCGATGTAGGGCTCGCCCTGGCCCATGTCCTTGATGACGGTCAGCTTGCCGTGGCGGCCCACAAAGCCGGCCACATCCTGGCGGCCTTCTTCCGATGCCGGCAGCTCAGCCTGGGGATGCTCCACCGATATCTTCAGCTGACCGCCCCGGCCCACCACGGTCATTCGGCCGCCCGCGCCGTCCCCGGCGACGGTCACGGTCACGCTGCCCTGCTCCTCCTTGATCATGCAGGAGAGCATGGCCGAAGCGCTGAGCAGGCGGCCCATGGCCGCGGTGGCGGCGTCCGATGCCTGGTGGATATTGGCCGCCTCCTGGGTCAGCCGCGTGGTGCGGCACAGCAGTACACGGGCCTGGCCGCCCATCAGCGTCATGCGCAGCAGGGCATCGGCCTCGTTAAAAATCAGTTCGTTTTGGTTGTTCATGGTAATCCTTTCTTATATGGGTTTGCGCGCCAGCACGTGCAGCCGCGGCTCCTGTGGGCCGGGGGCATTCAAGTGCCGGTCGCCGAAAATGCGGATATCGTCAAATCCTGCGGCTGATAAGGCGCGGGTCAACGCTGCCTCGTCATAGCCGCGCTGCACCTGCTCCTCCTCGATCAGGGCCCAGGCGTTGCCCGCCTGGCGGGCGTACAGGTACAGCCGCATGCGCAGCAGGCGCTCGCGCTCGTCCCAGGCGTTGTGCCAGATGTAGTGCACATCCCCCTCGGTGTTGGTGAGGGTGTTGTCGCCCAATGTGGTGCGCAGCTTGTGCAGGCTGGATACATCAAACGCCAGCGCCCCGCCGGGCTTAAGCGCGGCATGCGCCGCTGCCAGAAAATGGCCCAGCGCTTTCTCGCCCGTCAGGTAGTTGACGCCGTCGCAGGTGCACAGCACCGCGTCCTGCGGGCGGTGCAGCCGCAGGCGCTGCATATCCTGCCGGATGAGGGGCACCTGACGGCCCGCGGCGCGCAGCTTGTCCGCCGCCACCGACAGCATCTCCTGGGAGATGTCCACCCCGGTCATGCGGTAGCGGGCGCTCAGCGGCAAGGTGAGGCTGCCGGTTCCGCAGGCACATTCGGCCACCAGGCCATCCGCGGGCACGCCCGTCATGTCCAGCAGCGAGGCATAGTACTCAGCCCAACCGGCGTAGTCCACGTCCCGCATCAGCCGGTCGTACACGCGGGCAAAATCTCCGTACATCAGCCCTGGGGCTCCTCCTCGACGTCGTCATCCTCATCCTCGGGCGTGGCCAGGCCGCGGTTGACCTGCACCCCCTCCATGCGGCTGTTGATAAAGCGGTCAAACACGGCGTTGGAGAAGGACGCGTACACAAACCTTGCCAGCGCGTTGCCCAGCATCAGGTAGTAGGCCGCCAGCAGCATCAGCGCGTACAGCATGTAGGAGGGCATCAGCCAGGCCACCAGCGCCGCGATCACGGCGGGCACCAGCATCGCCAGGCGCACGCCCACCGTGTGCGGCAGGCGCCCCACAGCCAACAGCAGGCCGTTTTTAATCAGCGTGATGAAGCCCAGCCTGTAGGTGACCAGCAGCGGGTAGTAGTACACCAGCGCCAGCGCCCACAGCAGCCCCAGCATCACGGTGAGCATCTGCGGCACCACAAACACCATGCTGCGCCCCAGCATCTGCCCGTAGAACTGGTAGCTGACATACACCACCAGCGGCACAAAGCCCGTTATCAGCGAGATGCCCAGCGCTTGTTTCCAGTTGTCGCGCACGGCGTCCTTAAAGTCGCTCCACACAAAGGCGTGCTCGTCGCGCGCCCAGTTGCGCGTCACATAGGCCATGCCCGCCTGCACCGGGCCGGTGAGGGCAATGCAGGGAATCAGCCACAGCAGCGAGCGCAGCACCAAAGCGTTCAGCAGGGGGGTGAGGTTGTTGTACACCTCCATCTGCTCGGGCGTGACGGCGGCGGGGTCCTGCTGCACCAGGCTCACCAGGCCCGCCAGGTTGAACAGCCCGCTGACCAGCCGCGCGAGGACGTACATGGCCGGTATCCACGCCGCGGCGCTGAGCAGGTTCAGCCGAAACAGCCCGGCCAGCCGCACGCGCAGCATCTCCCAGAACAGCTGCCAACGCGTCCGGGGCAGATCATCCTTGCGGTAATCCCCCTTGCCCGACTTGCCGTAGTAGTAGTTGTTCATGAATTTGCCAAACACTGTGCCGCCTCCGCTCTTCGTCGATAGGTTATTATATCATGCCCGCGGCGCAAAATACATGTTCGGGCGGCGGGGCATTGTGACCGAACTGCAAACAATGCATGCGGCCCCAAATGTAACAGTTCAACCCGGCTTGGCGGGTTGTTACATTTGGGCCCTGTTATTCATGATATGCTGAGCATACACAAAGCGATAAGGAGGCATCATCATGCGAAAGAGATCCATCCAGCCCTTGCTCGCCCTGCTGCTGACGCTATGTCTGCTGCCCACCGTTGGGCTGGGGCAGGAGCCCGCGCCGCCTGTGCGCCAGGTATTTGGGCGCGAACTGATGGACGAGAACGACTTTGTGACCAGCTTTATCCAGTGGGAGGGCCAGACCCTCATCCGTACCCGCAACGCGCTCTACGGCTGGACGCCGGGCGCCCAGCCACAGCTGTTGGCTAAGCAGCCGGCGGTGCAACTGCTTTTCCTTCACGAGGGGCAGCCCATGGGGCTGGACACACAGACCGGTATGCTCTACCACATCAAGCAATCAGGCGATGCACCCGCCTTTGAGGAGGGCATGCAGCTGGACTGGAGCCTGTTCACCCAGGGGGACTCGGCCAATCCCTTTGTGCAGCCGCCCCGCTTCGCGCTGGCCCACGAGGGACAGCTATACGTCATCCAAAGCAACTGGGGTGACCTGAAAGAGGACCTTTACAGCTACGACCTGGCGACCGGGCAGCGCACCGCCTACCAGCAGACCATGCTGCAAAGCCTGGCCCCCTACAAGGATGGCCTGCTGCTGGGCCTGCACTATAACCAAAGCGAGCGGGATGAGCAAACCGGCCAGGCAAAGCCGCCGCAGGTCATGGCCTTTAACCCGCGCCAGGACACCGCCGAGCCGCTCCCCTTTACCCTGCCCCAGGGATTGGACCGTATCTGGCCGGGCGACCTGATGCTGTACTACGATGCGGTACAGGATGCCGTATACACCGTCACGCAGACCCAGGTGCTGCGCCTGCGGGAAAATGCCCCGCCGATCCAGACCGACCGGCTGCCGCTGGTGGAGTTGTGGGGCGGGGGCGGCCTGTCCGTTGGGCCTCGCATGCAGCCCTTTTCAGACGGCCAACTGCTGATTGCGGCGGGCAACAACCTCTATCTGCGCGGCACGGACGAAACGCAACTGCCGCCAGCCGTCACCCTGACGCTGGGCGAGGTGCCCACGGACCAGAAGGCCATGTCCCTGGCGCTGGCCGAAATGGATAACGTGCAAATAGAACTGCGGGGGTATCTGGAGCCCGACCAGCTGGGCGCGATGCTGATGTCAGGCGAGGCGCCCGTTGACATATTGGAGCTGAACACCAACACCTTTGACGTGCAAAGGATGATGCAAAAGGGCTACCTGCTGGACCTGTCCGACGTGCCGGAGCTGAAAGCCTTTGCGGATGACACGCTGGCAGCCTTCGACCCCTCTATCCACCACGAGGGCAGGCTCTATGCCATCCCGGACTTTTTGGACACCTGGTTTGACGCGGCTGTGCCCGCACGATTTGCGGCAGTGGGACGAGATATCCCCTGCACCTTCCCGGAGCTGCTCGAGCTGGTGCGCTGGTGGGGCGAGGATGGCTACAAGCAGCATGAGGACTACATGCTCTTCGCGGAGCCTGATGCCAAGAGCCACCTGAAGGACATGGCCTACGAAAGCTATAAGGAGTCCATGCAGGGGCAGGGGCTGGCGCTGCAGTTTGACGACGCCGCATTCGGCGCCATGATGCGTGAAATCGATGCGCTGGATGTCACCGCATGGGACTTGCCGCTCAACACGGAAACCCCCGACGCCGGCTATGCAGATGGCATCCGCCGCCCGCTGATTGAGCGCATGATTGGCTACCAGTTTGAGACGCTGATGTACGGCGGGCTGGGCGAGGGCAACGGACAGGCCCTGTTGCTGTCCCCCGACGGACAGATACCCGCCTGGCGCAGTGGCAATGGCCGCATGCTGACAGCACTCGCCCGCACCAAGCACCCCGAAACGGTCAAGGAATTTCTGCGGCTGTATGTGCACTACATGGCGCCCGAAAACCGCGCTGCCCTCAGCCGTACCTGGACCGACCCCATCCCCAACCCCTTCTATGAGGAGCAGATGCGTAACACCCAGGATAGCCTGGCCCAATATCAGCAGGAGATTGACAAGGCCGAAGGGGCACAGAAGCGCGAGATGGAGGTTAACATGGCCCGCATGCAAGCCCGCTACGAGCAGGATATGGAAAGCACCCGCTACATTTTCGGCCCGGAAACCTTGAAGCTGCACCAGGACCTGATGCGGCATGTGTACCTGGACAACAGCCTGAGCCTCACACAAAACACCGCCCTCAGCCGGGACGGCTACCTCTGGGGCATGTACAAGGAAGGGGCCATCACACTGGCACAATTCATGCAGCAAGCCAACGACAAGATTCGCCTGATGGTCATGGAGGGGAAGTAGGGGTTAGGTGTAAGGATAGGAATTAGGAGTGAGGGGTTAGGCGTGAGGGCCGGAGGTTGAGATTCGCAGCCGGATATCTGAGCGAGGATGACAAGCCCGCTCTGTTGAGCTTTCCTTGTTAGCCCAAGCGTCGGCGTGGTATGATGGGCGTAAGAAATCGCTGCCCTTCGGGCAGCAAAAGGAGCGCACATGCCGTATTTTTTCAGGGAAGCGTGGTATAGCCTGCCGGAGGGCACCTCCACCTTTGGCATCATATGGCTGATATTTCAGACCATCGCCTTGTGGAAGGTGTTTGAGAAGGCCGGTGAAGCCGGATGGAAATCGCTAATTCCCTTCTACAACCTCTACATCACCTTCAAAATCGCGTGGGGCAAGGGCTGGATGTTCCTGTGGCTGATTGTGCCGCTGGTCAACCTCATCTTTCTGTTGATGCTGCCGTTCAAAATGGCCCGCGCCTTCGGAAAAGGCACGGGCTTCGGGCTGGGACTGCTGTTTCTGGGCCCCATCTTCTACCTCATCCTGGGCTTTGGCGACAGCCGGTATGTGGGCCCGGATGGCTATTCCTCGCAGCCGGGGCAAATCACTTAAGGTGAGGGATGAGGGGTTAGGAGTTAGGAATGAATGGTTGCGCCTTCGGCGCTGACCTGGCGGAATATCAACCGCTAACCGCTCACTCCTCACTTCTCCTCCGGCACCGTCCGGATACCCCAGATAAACAAAATCATGTGCCCCACCCACACCACGGCCAGTATCACCCGGCCAACCGGGATGCGGCGCATCATATAAAAGCCTATGGCCATCACGGCGGTCACGGTGAGCATCACGCGCGCCTTGGCCGCCTTGGTCATGCCCCGGCCGGACAGAAAGCCCGCCAGGTTATCCCGGTACAGGCGGGTGCCGAGGAACCACTGGTGCAGCCGATCACTGGAGCGGGCAAAACCAAAGGCCGCCAGCACCAGAAAGGGAAAGGCGGGCAGCAAGGGCACCACCGCGCCCACCGCCCCAAGCGCCAGACCCAGGCAGCCCAGCGCGAAATACAGCGCGCGCTTAATGCGCATGCATAGCCTCCGGGGAAGCGAATGGATGCACCATGCTCCGGTGCCGCGTGCCGCTTGCCATGGCATCGCCCGTGTAGATGGCCCGCATCCAGTAGTCCGGGAGGAATTCCCTCAGCGTTACCTCAGGCATTCACACCTCAATCTTGGGTTCCTTGTCGTTGCGGCGATAGAGCACAAACTTGCGCCCAATGGCCTGCACGGGCTGGGCGCCCGTGCGCTCGCACAGCTGCGCGGCCGCTTCGCGGGCGGTGAGGGGTGCGTTTTGCCCCACGGCACACTTGATCAGCTCCCTTGCCTGCAGGGCGTCATAGGCCTCCTTGATGGTGGCATCGGTGACGCCTTCCTTGCCCACGGTAAGCACCACGGGCAGGCCGTTGGCCATGCTGCGCAGCGCGGCCCTCTGTTTTGCGGTTAATTCCATTTGATTCTCCTTCATTGCGATTCGGGTATGTCTATCCAGTATCTGCGCGTGGGCGCACCATCGCTGTCCGGGCGCGAATCCTCGTACTGCCCGCCGCAGGCTTCAATGGTGTGGCGAGAGCGCTTGTTGGTCTCATCGCAGGTGACCAGCACGCGGGTGAGCCCCAGCGCCCGGCACTTGTCCAGCGTGAGCCTCAACTGCTGCTTGGCGTATCCCTTGCCCCGCTCATCCGGGCGGATGCTGTAGCCTATATGCCCGCCCCACTGCAACAGCAGGTCGTTGAGCGTGTGGCGGATGTTGGCCATGCCCACCACGCGGTTGTCCGCCCTACGCACGCACAGGTAGGTGCTGTCGGGCACGCGGTCCGCGGGGCAGGTGTCCGGTCTGCTCTTGAGGGCCAGATAAGCCAGCCAATCGGCCACATCCTCAAAGGCATCCAGCCCGCCGCCACCATCCACGCCCTCGCCATCGGCCAGCATCTCGGCCCGGTAGGCGCGAATCTGCCGCTCGTAGGCCATGCTGGGGGCTGTCAGGAATAGGTCGTACCCATCCATTTCATTTTTCCTCCTGGCTTGCTGAAAACAAAAGCGACCGTTTCATTCGGGAGGTATCGGAGGGTGAAACCCGCTGACCCTCATGCGCCCCAGCGACATGTGTGGTGGGGCGGAAGGCCTTGGCGCAGCCAAGGGTTCCCTTGCCATCCGCCGCCCGGGAGCGCAGCGAGAGGCGGATGGCCGAAGCCTTAACCGTTAAAAACCGCAGATTTTTAACGGATGGAGCGACATGCCGTATGCATGTCATTCTACAAAGTCAAACTCCATATCATCCATCCGCACGGTGTCGCCTTCCTTGGCGCCGGCCTCGCGCAGCGCGTCGATGATGCCGCTCTTTTGCATGACGCTGTGGAACCAGAGCATGCTCTCATAGTCGTCAAAGTTGACGCTGGCAATGAGGTTCACAACGGAGGGGCCCTCCACCACGTACACGCCGCTCTCCTGCCTGACGGTGAAGCCCGTCACAGGCGCCGACAGGTCCTCCGCCGGGCTTTCCTCGTAGCGCTCCTGCACGGGCAGGGATTGCAGCATCTGGACCACATGATCCAGCAGCGCGTCAAAGCCCTGCCGCGTGGCGGCACTGACCGGGAACACCGGGGTATCCCCCGCGGCCTCGCGCAGGCGTTGCAGATTCTCTTCGGCATCCGGCAAATCCATCTTGTTGGCGGCCAGAATTTGGGGCCTGCGCTCCAGCTGGCCGTAACGGCTCAGCTCGTCATTGATGGTGCGCCAATCCTGCACCGGGTCGCGCCCCTCGGAGCCCGAAATATCCACCACATGAATCAGCAGGCGCGTGCGCTCCACATGGCGCAGGAAGTTGAACCCAAGCCCCGCGCCCTGGGATGCGTTTTCAATGAGGCCGGGGATATCCGCCATGGCGAAACTGACGCCCTTGTGGCTGACGATGCCCAGGTTGGGCGTGAGCGTGGTGAAGGGGTAGTTGGCAATCTTGGGCTTGGCCGCTGTCACCGCCGCCAGGATGGACGACTTGCCCACATTGGGGTAGCCCACCAGGCCCACATCGGCGATGGTCTTAAGCTCCAGCGTGAACTCGCGCCACTCGGTTTTGATGCCGGGCTTGGCAAAGTTGGGCGCCTGGCGGGTGGGCGTGGCAAATCTGGCGTTGCCATGCCCGCCGCGGCCAGCACCTTGCGCTCCCCATTCTCAAACATGTCGGCGACCACCTTGCCGGTCTCCTTGTCGCGCACAATGGTGCCCACGGGCAGCCGGATTTCCAGCGATTCGCCGCTCTTGCCGTACCGCCTGAGGGACGCGCCGGGCTCGCCGTTCTCCGCCGCGTACTTGCTGCGGTAGCGGTAATCCAGCAGCGTATGCAGGTTATGGTCGGCCACCAGCACAATATCGCCGCCGTTGCCGCCGTCGCCGCCATCCGGCCCGCCGTTTAACACAAACTTCTCCCGGTGAAACGACACACAGCCGTTGCCGCCGCTGCCGGCCTTCAGGCGCAGCTGCGCCCGGTCCACAAATGATGCCATGATACCTCCAGTAGTGGTGAGGGGTGAGGAGTTATCGGTTAGCGGTTAGGAGTTAACGGGTACCACGACTCTGCGCCGAAGGCGCAACATGTCACCCCTAACCGATAACGCCTAACCGCAACCCAAAGAAACAAATCGGAACTCCGATTCCAAACCTTGAGCGTTATCCCCGCTCCCTGGCCGTCTCGTCGTCCTCATTGAGCACGCGGTACATCTCCCCGGCCAACTCTTTACGCACGGTCTCCTGAATGGCGACCACCTCGTAGCGGCCCAGCCGGTTGCCAAAGCGGATTTCCAGCACATCGCCGGGATTGACCTCGGTGCCGGCCTTGGCCTGGCGGCCATTGAGGCTGACCCGCCCGCCGTCACAGGCCTCCTTGGCCACGGTGCGCCGCTTGATGAGCCGCGACACCTTCAAATACTTATCTAAACGCATATCTGCCTTTCTAATCAGGGAAATTAGGCACACAACAAAGTATTATCACTACGTTCTATCTTGCCCATACTGAACAAATGAGGAAATGCACAGATGGATGCCGGATTTTTTCGCTCCCGCTAACCCGAAGGAAGGAGGCGTAGCGGCGCTACGCTGACTGAAAGAGGGGACGCGGGTGCGGAAAAAGACAAATCCATCAAAGCATTTACGAAAGCGTTCAGTATAAAAGGATGAAAAAACGGGGTGTATCCACCCCGTTTCACAAATACCGATAGAAGATTAGTTGAGCGTGTCCTTGAAGGCTTTGCTCGCCTTGAAGGTGGGGGCCTTGGAAGCCTTCACCTTGATCTCCTGGCCGGTGCGGGGGTTGCGCGCGGTGCGGGCGGGGCGCTTCTTGGCCTCGAAGGTGCCAAAGCCAATCAGCTGGACCTTTTCACCCTTCTTGAGAGCGGCCTTGACGGTGTCAACGAAGGCGGCAACGGCGGCTTCCGCGTCCTTTTTCTTGAGTTCGGTTGCCTTCTGAACGGCTGCGACGAGTTCGGACTTATTCATGTTATTTCCTCCTGTGTTTTGAGTAAAGCAAGGCTTTCATCAGCTTGCTTGCTTCGAACCCAGTATACATCCCAATCCTCTAAAGTCAAGCATTTGAACGGTTTTTGGTCCATTTTTATAGCATTTTCCATGTGTTCGAAGCGGTTGATGAATTTTTCGGTGGCGATATTGACCACTTCATCAGGGTAGGTGTCCATCAAACGGGCGGCGTTGACGGCGGCGAAGAACAAATCGCCCAGCTCATCACGCGTGTCGCGGCCTGCGTCCAGCTCAGCCAGCAGCTCGTTCGCCTCCTCGTGCACTTTGTCCAACGCGCCGTGGGCGTCCGGCCAGTCGAAGCCCACCTTGGCGGCGGCCTCCTGCACCTTGAGGGCGCGCAGCAGCGGCGGCAGGGAGGCGGGCAGGCTGCGCATCTTCTGCGCCGGGGTCTGATTGCCGCGTTCCTTGGCCTTGATTTTCTCCCAGCTGTCGCTCACCTGCTCGGGCGTTTCCAGCGCCTGGCCGCCGAAGATATGGGTATGGCGCTTGATCATCTTGCGGCAGATGGCGGTGGTGATGTCGCCCAAGGTCATGGTGCCGTATTCCTCGCCCACGGAGGCGTGGAACACCACCTGCAGCAGCACGTCGCCCAGCTCGTCGGCCACGGCCTCCCAATCCTCCTGGGCAATGGCATGGGCAGCCTCGTTGGCCTCCTCCACTAAGTATCTTGCCAAACTGCGGTGCGTCTGCGCCCGGTCCCACGGGCAGCCACCCGGGGCGCGCAGATGCGCCATCAGGTTCACCACGTCCTGCAGGTCGTAGCGCTCCTTCTCAAAGGGCTTGCCCGGCAGCAGCAGCGCGCCGCAGGTATGGTCGTACCGGGGCTGACGGTCCAGCTCCTCCAAGGTGGTGCGGGTCATCTGGCGCTTGCCGCCCTCCCCCGGCGGGAAGAAGTACAGCGTGCAGTCGGGGTCATAGTGCTCCATCAGCTGCAATTTGCATGTGCCGGCCAGGGCCTGGCTGTCAATCTCGGTGATGCACAGCGGGCGCTGCCCGTCCAGCACGGTTAAGCCCGCGGCATCGGTCATCAGCAGCGGCTTTTCGGTGGGCCGGGCAGCCAGCAGCGGCGCCTCCAGCGTGACGCCGGGCAGAATGACCACGTTATCGGCCGCCATGTGCAGCAGGCGGCGCACGCTCTCGTCATTGCCGGGGTCGGCCACCCCGTAGCACAGCGGGCCTGCCGCGGCCATGCGCAGCACCTCCTGCGCGGCGCGTAGCGCCAGGGTATCAAAGTCCTCGCTGGCGTCGTACAGGCTGTCCAGCGTCACAAAGGGCAGGCCCTGCTCGGCCAGGTAGCCAGCCGCGCCGTGGCGCTTGGTGCGCAGCACGATGCGACCTGCTTGGCGCAGGGCATCCACCGCGCCCAGGGTCAGGTGTTCACGGGCGCCGGGGCCCAGCGTAACCACGGTGATGTTATGCACGATGTTTCATTCTCCTTCTGATAAAGCCCGGCAAATCCTCCCGGGTGATGGCGCGCACGCGCCAGGCGGCGGCCAGGTACGCCACGCCCGCAGCCAACATGGTCAGCAGCATCCACAGCCAGCTGCGCGACAGCCGGGGGCCCAGCAGCGCCAGCGCCGCCGCCACCGGCAGCGCCATGGCCGCGGTGGCCAGCGCGGGCCGCCAAATCAGCTCATCCAGCTTCAATGGCATGCCGCTGTACTTGGCCACATACCACAGGTTGGGCGCCAGGCTGACCATGTAGCACAGCAGGGAGGCATAGGGCGCGCCGTGGATGTTGACGGCCGGGTACTGCACCAGCGTGTAGTTGAGGATGATTTTGAGCGCCATGCCCAGCGCCAGGGTATACATGGGGATGCGCTGCTTGTGCAGTGCCTGTAAAATGGCGCTGGTGGCCTGCACCTGCATGAAAAACAGGATGGTCAGGCTGCTGACGCGCAGCAGCTGTGCGCCCAAATACAAATGCTCCGGCGTGTAGCGGCCGCTGCGCCCAAACAACAAAAACAAAATCGGCTCGGCCAGCAGGCTCATGCCCACCGCGCTGGGAAAGCCAATGACCGAGGCCAGGCGCAGCCCCGTGCCGCTCTCCCGGCGGATGCCATCCGCGTCCCCCCGTGCCCGGTGGCCGGAGATGGCGGGCACCAGGTTGGCCGAGATGGCCATGGCCACCGCCGTGGGCACGTTGATGAGCGAGATGACCGGGCCGGAGTACACGCCATAGCGGATGAGGGCCTGGCTTTGCTCCATATAGCCCTGCATGATGCGCTTGAGCATGAAGCTGTCCAGCAGCCCCGCCAGCGGCACAATGCTGGCGCCGATGGTGATGGGGATGGAAATCAGCGTGATTTCCCGCGCCAGGCCGGGCAGCGGCGCGGCCAGCGCGTCCCCCTGGGGCAATCGGTCCAGGGCGCGGCGGTTGATGTAGTGATCCACCACCATGTACAGAAACGCCGCGGCCTCGGCGATGGAGGTGCCCAGTAGCGCGCCGGCCGCCCCCATGGCGTAGCCGTCCCGACGCATGCCCTCCATGGCCAGGGGCAGGGCGATAAATACCTTGCCCACCTGCTCAATCAGCTGGGAGGTGGCCGTGGGCAGCATGCGCCTGCGCCCCTGCATGAAGCCGCGAAACGCGCTCATCACGCACACAAACAGCAGGCTGGGCGCGATAACCAGAAAGCCCGATGCCGATTCCGCCGTGGCGGTGGCGCGGCCCAACTGGCGGTGAAACCCCATCATAAAGGCGGTGGCCAGCACGCCAAAGGCGGTCAGGATATACAGCGCCGCGCGGAACACCCGCCGGGCGTTGCGCGGGTCATCCTGCGCCAGGTAGTGGGCCACCATACGCGAAATAGCCACCGGGATGCCCACGGAGGACACCGCCAGCAGCAGGTTGTAGCTGGGGAAAACCAGGTTGTACACCCCGATGCCCTCGGGGCCGATGGTGTTGTTGAGGGGGATTTGGTACAGCACGCCGACCACCTTGCAGATGAGTCCGGCGATGCTCAGCACCGAGATGCCCCCGGCCAGGGATTTTTGCCTCTGCGTCATGCGCGCTCCAAACAAAGGGCAGGGGATGCCTGCGCGTCCCCCGCCCGTGTTAGTTACAGGTCGTTGTCCTCCTGGGCTTGCGGCTCTGCCTCCGGCCGGCCCTGCCAGCTGAGGTCATCCGCCCGGCCTTCGCCATGCTCCGGTGCATCCGCCTCGGGATGGTTCTCGTGCTCGCCGTTTTCCTCGTCCTCGGGGGCGGCCACGTCCACGTCCACAATGCGGCTGCCCTCGCCCACGCGCATCAGGCGCACGCCCTGGGTAACGCGGCCGCACTCGCGGATATCCACCACCGGGGTACGGATGATGGTGCCGTCATCGGTGATGAGCATGATCTCATCCCCCGGCTCCACCATGAGCATGCTGGCCAGCCAGCCGGTCTTGTTGGTAAGCTTCATCACCGTAACGCCCTTGCCGGCGCGGCCCTGCTCGCGGTACTCGCTCAAATCAGTGCGCTTGCCGTAGCCAAGCTCGGTGATACACAGCACCTGCTTGCCTTCCTCCACACGCGCCATGCTGACCACCGCATCGTTGGCGTCCAGCTTCATGCTGCGCACGCCCTGAGAGCCGCGGCCCGTGGCCCGGATGGACGCCTCGCTGAAGCGGATGGACTTGCCCCGGCGGGTGGCAAGCATGATTTCCTGCTTGCCTTCGGTCAGCTGCACGCCGATGAGCTCGTCCTCATCGCGCAGGGTGATGGCAATCAGGCCCGAGCGGCGCAGGTTCTTAAAGTCGCCCAGCGGCGTCTTTTTAATCAGGCCGTCGCGGGTGGCCATCATCAGATAATCGTCGCTCTCCCGGTCGGGGATGGGCAGCATCATGGTCACCTTCTCGCCGCCCTGCAATTGCAGCAGGTTGACGATGGCGGTGCCCCGCGCGGTACGTCCTGCCTCCGGTATCTCGTAGCACTTTAGGCCGTACACGCGCCCGCGGTCGGTGAAGTAGAGCATGTCGCTGTGGGAGTTGACCACGTACATCTGCTCCACATAGTCTTCCTCGCGGGTGGTCAGCGCCGCCACGCCCTTGCCGCCGCGGTTCTGCGAGCGGTAGGTGGACTGGCTCAGCCGCTTGACGTAGCCAAAGTGCGTCATGGTGACCACCATGTCGTCAACCGGTATCAGGTCTTCGATGTCAATCTCGCCATCCACCATGGAAATCTCGGTGCGGCGCGGGTCGGCATGCTTCTGGCGCACCTCCAGCATTTCGCCCTTGATGACGGCCATCAGCTGGCTTTCATCGGCCAGGATGCCTTGCAGGTAGGCGATGGTCTTTTGCAGCTCATCGTACTCGGCCTGCAGCTTGTCGGCCTCCAGGTTGGTCAGGCGGGCCAGGCGCATGTCCAGGATGGCCTGGGCCTGCACGTCGGTAAACTCAAACCGCTCCATCAGGCGGGCCTTGGCCGTGGGCGTATCGCTGGACGAGCGAATGACGTGCACCACCTCGTCGATGTTAAGCAGCGCCTTGAGCAGCCCCTCCAGGATGTGGGAGCGCGCCTTGGCCTTCTCCAAATCATATCTGGTGCGGCGGGTCACCACGTCCTTCTGGTGGTTGATATAGTGGAACAGGATGTCCTTCAGCGGCAGCACGCGGGGCTGGCCGTCCACCAGCGCCAGCATGATGGCGCCAAAGGTCTCCTGCATCTGCGTGTGCTTGTATAGGTAGCTGAGCACCACCTGGGGCTGCGCGTCCTTTTTGAGGTCGATAACGATGCGCATGCCGTTGCGGTCGCTCTCATCGCGCAGGTCGCTGATGCCGTCCAGGCGCTTCTCGTGCACGAGCTCGGCAATCTTTTGAATCAGGCGCGATTTGTTGACGGCGTAGGGAATCTCGCTGACGATGATGCGGTTGCGGCCGTTGTCCAGCGTTTCGATCTCGCTCTTGGCGCGCACCACGATGCGGCCGCGCCCGGTGTGATACGCCTCGCGGATGCCGCTGCGGCCCAGGATAACCCCGCCTGTGGGGAAGTCTGGCCCCTGGATGTGGGCCATCAGCTCGTCCATGGTGATGTCCGGGTTGTCAATCATGGCGACGGTGCCGTCAATCACCTCGCCCAGGTTGTGGGGCGGGATGTTGGTGGCCATGCCCACGGCAATGCCGCTGGAGCCGTTGACCAACAGGTTGGGGTAGCGGCTGGGCATGACGGAGGGCTGCATCAGCGTTTCGTCAAAGTTGGGATAGAAGTCCACCGTGTCCTTGTCGATTTCGCCAATCAGGTAGCCGGACAGCCGGGTGAGCCTGGCCTCGGTATAACGCATGGCGGCCGCACCGTCGCCGTCCACCGAGCCGAAGTTACCCTGCCCCTCCACCAACAGCGAGCGGGTGGAAAAATCCTGCGCCAGGCGCACCATGGCGTCGTACACGCTGCTGTCTCCGTGGGGATGGTACTTGCCCAGCACTTCGCCCACGATGCGGGCGCTTTTGCGGAAGGGCTTGTCCGCCGTCATGCCCAGCTCGTTCATGGCGTAGAGAATGCGCCGGTGCACGGGCTTGAGGCCATCGCGCACATCGGGCAGCGCGCGGTTGATGATGACGGCCATCGCGTAGGAGATGAAGGAAGTTTTCAGTTCGTTTTCCAGGTCGGCCGGTAACAGCCTGTCTTTGATGTCGCTCATAAAGGTTCCTTACAGCTTGATGTACCGCGCACAGGCGGCCAGGCGCCGCGAGGCGGCGCACGGGGGTAACACGGAAATCGGGGCTATATCGGGGTATACATGCAAACGCGTTGATTACCGCGTTTCAAATCAGATGTCCAGGTCAGCCACCAGGTCGTAGTTTTGCTCGATGAACTCGCGCCGGGGCTCCACCTGGTCGCCCATCAGCAGCGTCATGGCTTCATCGGCGGCCACGGCATCGCGGGCGGTCACCTGCTTCATGGTGCGGGTTTCCGGGTCCATGGTGGTGACCCACAGCTGCTCGGCCGACATCTCGCCCAGGCCTTTGTAGCGCTGGATGTCGGGCTTGGGCTCGCGGCCAATCTCGTCCAGCAGCTTTTGCAGCTCGTTGTCATCGTATACATAGCGCTCCATCTTGCCGCGGCTCACCTTGTACAGCGGCGGCATGGCGATATACACATAGCCGTTGTCAATCAGCGGGCGCATGTAGCGGTAGAAGAAGGTAAGCATCAAAATGCGGATGTGCGCCCCGTCCACGTCAGCGTCCGTCATGCAGACGATGCGGTGGTAGCGCAGCTTGCTCAGATCAAACTCATCGCCCACGCCGCAGCCAAAGGCTGTAATCATGTTCTTGATTTCGGCGTTGGCCAGCGCCTTGTCGATGCGGGTCTTTTCCACGTTGAGGATTTTGCCGCGCAGCGGCAGAATGGCCTGGAAGTGACGGTCGCGCCCGGTCTTGGCGCTGCCGCCGGCCGAGTCGCCCTCCACGATGAAGATTTCGCACTTGGCCGGGTCGGTCTCCGAGCAGTCGGCCAGCTTGCCGGGCAGGGAGGCCGACTCCAGCACCGTCTTGCGGCGGGTGAGGTCACGCGCCTTGCGGGCAGCTTCGCGCGCGCGCGCGGCGCCCAGGCAGCGGTCGAGAATCGCGCGGCCCACCGGCGGGTTTTCCTCCAGGTAGGCGCCCAACTCCTCGCTGACCATGCTGTCCACAATGCCGCGTACCACGGCGTTGCCCAGCTTGGACTTGGTCTGCCCCTCAAACTGGGGCTCCTTGAGCTTGACGGAGATGACCGCCGCCAGGCTCTCGCGCACATCCTCGCTTTTGAGGTTGGCGTCCGCGTCCTTGAGGAACTTGTAGCGCCGGCCATAGTCGTTGATGGTGCGGGTCAGCGCGGCGGAGAACCCCTGCAGGTGCGTGCCGCCCTCGGGGGTGTGGATGTTGTTGGCAAAGGCGAAGATGTTCTCCGAGTAGCTGTCGTTGTACTGCATGGCCACTTCGACGACCACATCGTTCTTCACGCCCTCCATGTAGATGGGCTCGGGGAACAGCACCTCGCGGTTCTTGTTGATGTAGGTGACAAACTCGGCGATGCCGCCCTCGAAGTGGTAGGTGCGCTCGTCGGGGGTATCGCCCCGCTCGTCGCGGATGGTGATGCGGATGCCCTTGTTGAGGAAGGCCATCTCGCGCATGCGCGCGCGCAGCGTGTCAAAGCGGAACTCGATGCCCTCGTCAAAGATGCCGTCCGGGTTATTCTCGCTGATGATGTCCGGCCAGAAGCGCACGGTGGTGCCCGTGCGGTCGGTGCGGCCGACGACCTTCAGGTCGTAGTCAATCTTGCCGCGCGTGTATTCCTGCTGGTAGATTTTGCCGTCCTGGCGCACGGTTACCTTCATGCGGCTGGACAGGGCGTTGACCACCGACGCGCCAACGCCATGCAGGCCGCCGGATACCTTGTAGCCGTCGCCGCCGAACTTGCCGCCGGCGTGCAGCACCGTCAGGCACACTTCCACTGCCGGGCGCTTCAGCTTGGGGTGAATGCCCACGGGGAAGCCGCGGCCGTCGTCCTCCACCTGGATGGAGCCATCCTGCAGCAGCGTAATATTCACCTCGGTGCAGTAGCCGGCCAGCGCCTCGTCGATGGCGTTGTCAACAATTTCGTATACCATGTGGTGCAGGCCTTCCACTCCGGTGGTGCCGATGTACATGCCGGGCCGCTTGCGCACGGCCTCCAGCCCCTCCAGCACCTGTATCTGGTTTTCATCGTATTGGGCGTCCACCCGCGTGGAGGGGACGCCAACGTGTGGCTTCTGATTGTTTTCGGTCATGTCGTCCTCGTTTTCCTTGTGTTCATCGGGCACAAACCCTACACCATATTGTACCACAAAATGGTCTGAATGGAAAGGCTTACCCCCAAGGATGCAGCGCCCAAAACGCAAGCAATTGTCTTGCTTTTTGGCCTGCGAGATGAGGCTGACCGACTTGTATTATTTGGTTGCACTCATCGTAGACGATACGCCGGGATATATAGCTCGTAGTTGACACGGTTCCGGAGAGTTAACGAACGGCTAACACCTTGCATAGCACGAAAGGCCCAAATCTTCCATAATGGAACATGTAAACCAAGATTTACCGCCAACTTGTTCAACTACTGCGCGCGATGTTCATTCGGCCATATTGACGCATTTACCTAAATAAGTTTTATGTAATGGATTGAAATGTGCCGGCAAAACATCCGACTGCATCACTGTCGAATGACCTTCGTATGAATGCATTCCTCGGAGGCTTTACAACACAGGCGGCGATTGTTATAATGCTACCAAACTCGGAAAGGAAGGCGTGCGTTGTTCAACATAGGCTTTGCCGAGCTCCTCTTGATATTGCTGATTGCCTTCCTGGTCGTAGGGCCAAAGGATTTGCCGAAGGTGGCGCGTGCATTGGCCAAGTTTGTGCGCTATCTGAAGGTCAAGTGGACCGAGTTCATTGAGGAGGCCGATCTGACCGACACGGTGGATGAGCTGAAGACCATGAAGACCGACATCGAGCAGACGGTGCGCAGCAGCATCCCGCTGGACGACCTCAAAAAGACGAAGACCGAGACCGAGGAGAGCCTGCGGCAGGCGCGGCGTGCCGCCGAGGGCAAGCTTCCCCCATCAACGGATAAAAGGAGTTAAAGCGTATGCGAATTGGGGTTCTTGAAATTGTATTGATTCTGGTGTTGGCGCTGATTCTGTTTGGCGGCAAGAAGCTGTCGGGCGTCGGCAAGGCGCTGGGACAGAGCATCCGCGAATTTAAGGATGAACTGGGCCCGGAAGAGAAGGCCAAGCAGGAAGAGGCCGCCAAGGTGGAAACCACCGACAACTCGGACTTTAGGGCCTGAACAACCAAATGGCCGAGGAGACGACCAAACCAACCCCGGAAGAAACCTCCGGCACAAAGCGCCAGGTTTTTGGCGCGCATTTGCGCGCGCTGCGCAGCGTGGTGTTTATTTGCGTGGGCACCGTGCTGGTGGCGTTTTTTATCATCTTTTACCTGTTTAACAAACCGCTGATTGACTTCATTTTACAGCCGGTGACGGCGCGGGGCATCCCCGTGATCGCCACGCGGGTATCGGAATCGCTGATGATGCAGGTGAAAACCTGCCTGGTGGCCGCTGTGGTGGTCAGCATGCCGGTCATCATATGGCAGGTGGGCAGCTTTGTGTGGCCGGCCCTCTACCCAAAGGAGAAGCTCACCTTCAGCACCACCTTCGCGGCCCTGGTGCTGATGTTCGCGGTGGGCATTGTGTTTGCGTACCTGACGGTGTTCCCGCTGGCCATTGAACTGTTCTACGAGGCCGGCGCCGGCGTCGCCACCACGATGTGGTCGGTGGAAGGATACTTCAACTTCGTGCTGTCCTTTGTGCTGCCCTTCGGGCTGATGTTCGAGCTGCCGGTGGTCATCTACCTGCTGGCCCGCGCCGGCAAGGTCAGCGCCGCTTCACTGGCCACAGCACGCAAGTATTTCATTCTGGGCGCCGCGGTGGTGGCTGCCGTCCTCACACCGCCGGATGTTGTTTCTCAAACGCTGCTTCTGCTCCCCCTGCTCGCGCTCTATGAGATCAGTGTGCTGATTGCCCGATTCGTCAAATCTCGCGAGGCGCAGGTCGAGGCGTAATTTTATTTATCGACACTTGTTGATTTTTTATCGCTTGAAGTTAGAAATTTAATATGATATCCTGATAGCCGAACGCTATCCCTAACTACACCATAGGAGGAGAACCCATGAACAATCTGCAGACCCGCCGTGACTTCCTCAAGACCTCGGGCAAGGTATTTGCCGGCGTCGCGCTGGCCACCACGCTGAGCCCGGTGATGAACGTGCTGGCGGAGGCAAAGCCCGAAGCGCCCGAGTATCCCTTCCCCTACGCCAAGCTGGATCCGGATGTCGTGGAAGCGCGCGCCTACAAGGCTTTCTACGATGTGGGCGGCTGTTGCCGCGCGGTGGCTGACGGCATCATCGGTCAGCTGGCGGACAATGTGGGCTATCCCTTCAACCAAATCCCCATCGGCATGTTTGCCAACGGCGCCGGCGGCTACGGCGCGGGCACCCTGTGCGGCTCCCTGGGCGGCGCGGTCGCGGCCATCGGCCTGGTGTGCACGCCGGAAGATTCCGCCAAGCTGACCCGCGAGCTGTTCTCCTGGTACAAGGAGACGCCGTTCCCGCTGTATCAGCCCGAAATCAAAACCGACAAGACCACCGTGTCCGGTTCGGTCAACTGTGAGGAATCCGTCCTGCCCTTCATGCAGGCCACCGGCCTGTCCATGGGGGATGATGGCCGAAAAGCGCGCTGCGCCGGCGTATCCGCCGATGTGGCCAAGAAGACCGTGGAGCTGCTGAACGCACATTTTTCGGTCTAATCGTTAAGTACTGACTTAGAAGCTCTTATCCACCGCCCTGCAAACGCAGGGCGGTTTTTCGTACGTCTTCCTATTATTATTTGATAATGTTGCATAATTATTACTTCGTTGCGCAAATGTGTTGATTTTTAATTGTGTAAATTATTAATGTATTAATAAATGTTGCATAATTGTGTTTGAAGGAGCCCTGCCCGATTATATTCCATGTAGAAAGACATGGAAGACATGTCGCATACCGAGAACCCAACAACCAATTGAGCGCATCAATAGTACCCTGTTACAATATCTGCCAACAGAACCAAACCGATTCAACCAAACCGACAACCCCACGGAACAGAAAGAGAGGAACCACATGGCTGAGAAAGTAGTTGCCGGACTGTACAAAACTGAGAACGAAGTGATTTCCGCCGTACGCAGACTGCACGAAATGGGCTATACCAACGACGAGATATCCGTATTGGCCAAGAACCCGGAGCGCTTTGACAAACTGGAGCGGATGACCGACATCTCGGCGGAGACCCCCAAGGCCGCGGCGGGCGGCGCCACGGCAGGCGCGGTCACGGGCGGCATTCTGGGTGGCCTGGGCGCGCTGCTGGTGGAGCTGGGTGTGCTGGCCATACCGGGGGTGGGGCCCTTCCTGGCGGCGGGCCCCATCGCGGCCACGCTGGGCGGCATTGTGGCCGGCGGCGCGGTTGGCGGCATTGTGGGCGCCCTGGTTGGCCTGGGTGTTGACAAGGGCGACGCAGAGCACTATGAGGCCGCCCTCAACAACGGCGACCTGCTGGTTCTGGTCAAGGCGGACGACGACCGCTACACCCGCGTGAACGACATCTTCCGTTACCCCGAGGATGAGTATTACCGCCACTATGAGCGCGTGCCCGTCCATCCGGCCGACATGGTGGCCGATGAGCGCATGGTGGATCCCACGCCGGTTGCGCCGCTTGACCCGCCCGACCTGGACAAGGGGCTGGACTCCACAAGACGTTTACTGGATGTGGATGGCGACGGCCGCGTAATTGACCCCCATCCCTTTAACCACAACCGCTAATCTGCTTAAGAACAACGGCCCCGCACAATGCGGGGCCGTTCACGCCGTCAAAAAACCTTTGGTTTCTTGACGGGAAGGAACGATGGGCCATCCGCCTCTCACTTCGTTCCCGGG
>ENA-UOOR01001798-UOOR01001798.1-fermentation-metagenome-genome-assembly--contig:-NODE-1798-length-23922-cov-4.428877_pt1 | contig 23922 bp, 17 predicted proteins | sample MGYA00245780_ERZ724029 | MGnify/ENA primary metagenome ERZ724029 (study PRJEB28704, sample SAMN03018315) | fermentation metagenome | biome: anthropogenic terrestrial biome; feature: soil; material... | reverse complement strand
GATTTTTTTCCGGAGCGGTTTCAGCCGGCGGATGGGGACTACATTATCGCGGCGGACGCCGGATACCGGCATCTGCAAAAAATCGGCGTGGAGCCGGATCTGATCATTGGAGATTTTGATTCCCTGGGCAGCGCGCCCGAGCATCCCAATGTGGTGGTATGCCCGGTCAGGAAGGACGATACGGACACCCTTGTGGCCGTCCGGCACGCCCTGGAAATGGGCTTTAGCCGGCTGATGCTTTTCGGCGGTACGGGCGGAAGATTGGATCATACTCTGGCGAACGTCCAGACGCTGGGCTTTGCCGCGGTCCGCGGGGCGGAGGCGTTTTTGTTCGGGGACGAATTTACGCTGACGGCCCTCACCTTCGGGCAGCTTGAATTTTCCGGATATTCCGGCGGGTTTTCAGTATTCAGTCTTGGCGACAGGGCGCGCGGCGTCTGGGAGACGGGCGTGAGGTTCCCGCTGGCGGAGGCGGAGCTGACCTGTGATTTCCCGCTGGGCGTCAGCAACGCCTTTGAAGGTGGGAAGACGGTAATTTCAGTGCGGGAGGGAATTCTTGTCGTATTTTGGGATGGAAACCGGGAAAAGCCCCTTCCCCAGCGGAAAAAGGGGATAAAAAAGTGCTGAATGATAAAGAATCAAATGAAATTTCGATAGACAATTAAAACAAATAGTAATATAATGACAGTTAATAACAATAGGAGCGCTTTAGATTTCATGAGATGTGGCAGGGGCCGTGAGGGCTTGCCGGCGTTTTTTCATCCGGATTTTCGCGAACAACGATAAAAAAGGATTTTACAATGAAACGCAGGAAGAAATTCATTTCTGAAAAAAGTGAACAGGATTTATGTCTGATCTCTATCCTTTCGGTCGTCCTCTGCGCTACGGTGATTGCCGACAGCGCCATCTACTTTTTTACCCAGGTGTATTGGCGGGGAGGAATTGACAGGACAGAGACCGTTGTGGAACGGGTTCTGCTGATCGTCTTTCTAATAAGCTTTTTGCTGAGTGCTTTTGCGTTTATGCGGATATTGCGGCGGGAGCGTTCCGAGCTGCGGGTGCAGAAGACCCAATATCGGATGCTGCAGAGCATGGCCAATGTGATTGCGTTTGAATATGATCTGAGTGACGACAGGATGGACTATACCTATTATGAATACGGTAAAGAGGGGGGACAGATGTTCTGCCGTGATTATTACCGGGGCGGCGGCTTTCGCAAAACCCTGCTCCCGGAGTTTTGGGACAGCTACGACGCCTTGTTCCGGCGTATGCTCTCGGGCCCCGTTAAAGATACCTGCGAGTTTCCGATGAAGATGGTTGTGGACGAATTCCGGTGGTACCGTTTCGCCTATCAAAGCCTGGCGGACGAGCGCGGAGCCATTGTGAGCGTGGTCGGCTCCGCTATGGACGTGAATGATCTTGTGGTCGCCAGGGATAAGGCGCGGGAGGAAGCGGCGACAGATGCCATGACCGGGCTTCTGGGAAAAACGGCCTTTGCCGCCCGGGCGTCGGCGCGCATGAAAAATGTGAAGGCCGAACCGGCCACGCTGCTTATGATAGACTTGGATAATTTTAAGGAAATCAACGATACCAGGGGGCATCTTGAGGGGGACAGGATCATTTCCGGTATTGCGGCGCTTTTACAGCGGGTCTTTTCCGCGGACGATCTGATCGGGCGTTTCGGAGGGGATGAATTCATCGTTTTCATGCAGGGGATCACCCAGGAGAACACGGAAAGGAAGCTGCTGCATTTCCGGCGGCGGCTCGCCGAACTCTGGGAAGGGCGGAACTATGCGATCACCTGCAGCATCGGCGCTTTTCGCGATAGCGGCGAAGACATCACCTTTGACGAGCTTTTCCAGAAAGCGGACGAGGCCATGTACAAGGCCAAGAATTCGGGAAAGAACAATTTTGTCATAATGGATGGGTACGCCCCGGAGACGTCGCCCAGTGCATAAACGGACAGCCCCTTGACACAGGTCAAGGGGCTGCCGCTGCGTATAGGGCTTATTATTGTTCGTATATGCCGCCGCCGATGAATTCCCGGATCAGGGAATCCGGGGCGACAAGGCTTTGGTCGATCACGCCGAAGAGCTGGATGGCGGGCAGCACCTGACGCAGCTCTTCATAGCGCTCTATCCCCTCGGGGATGGCGGAGAAAAGGTTGGTGGCCACAACATTCATCACCGGGATCTCGTATGCGAGAGAGGTGTCCAGCTTAAGGTCGGCCTTGTCTTTAAAAGGGGAGATGTTGAGCTTTTCGCCGCGCCGGACGTTTGCCCATATTGCAATGGTCTTGGCCGGGTCATAAGCCCTGAAAAGATGATCCCGCACCGTGCGCCGGATAAGGCGGGTCCATGTGCTCTTGAAGGCGAGAACATGACCGAACTCCACGTTGGATCTGGCGGAGATATAAAGCTTGAAGGCGCCCGGGTCCTTGGAGGAGATGATGTCGTTCAGCGCGTGGATTCCCTCGAAGATCACGATTTCATCCTTGCCGAGCCGGATGGATTTTGACGGCTCCGGGGAACGCGTCTGACGGGAAAACTCGTATTTCGGCACAAAGATGCGCTCGCCGTTCTCCAGCATCCTGAAGTGCTCGCTCATTAACTCGATGTCCAGGCACAGGGGACTTTCGTAATCCATCTGTCCGTCCGGCGTTCGGGGGCTTTTGTCCGGATCGACGGTTCTGAAGTAATTATCCATGCTGATGGCGTAGGTGCGGATGCCGCGGCGGCCAAGCTCCTCCTCGAGCTTCTGGGCGGTGGTGGTTTTGCCGCTGCCGGAGGGTCCGGACAGGAACACGACCTGGCTTCTTTTGAGATTTGCCGCGATCCTGTCGGCTGCGTGTATTATACGTGAATTATAAACCGCGTCGCATTCGGCGATGAAGCCCGCCGGATCGGACACGGTTCTGTAGTTGATTTCAGCCAGATCAAACGCCATGATAGAACACCTCGATTTCCTTTTTGGCGGCGCGGAGCCGTTCCCCGCTTTCAATATATTCAAGGGGATATTTGGGTGCGATGGCGCGTTCTATCCGCCCGCCGCGCCCCACCAGCTTGGTGGAGCCTCCGGCGCCCATGGCGATAATGCTCCGCAGTTCCTCCATGATACAGATATTATAAAGGTTCTCCCGGCCGGGAAGGCTCCAGCCCACATTTTCGAACCCGCCGGACATGAACTTTTGTCTGTATAGGTAATAGGGGGCGTAGCCGCTCTCCCGCAGCCGGTTTCCGGCCTGATCCAGCATCCGCCCGACCTGTTCCGCGCAGGGCAGGCCGCCGTCCTGGGTTTTCAGGCGCGCCCCCCGCTTTATGGACAGGGTGTGGACGGTGATGTTCTCCGGCGCAAGTGCCAGAACCTGATTGAGGCTGTCTTCAAAGCCGGCTTCGGTGTCCGCCGGAAGTCCGGCGATAAGATCCATGTTAACGGCCAGGCCGCCGACAGCCCGCGCCGTGTCCAGGGCCGTCAGAATATCCGCAGCCGTGTGGCGGCGGCCGATAGCCGCCAGGACGCCGTCCTGCATGGTCTGGGGATTGACGCTGATCCGCGTGACGCCATGATCCCGCAGAACGAGGAGCTTTTCCCGTGTAATGGTATCCGGCCGGCCGGCTTCAACGGTGTATTCCCTCAGGGCGGAAAGATCAAAAGCGCCCGCAAGGCGGCCGCACAGGCGGTCAAGCTGCGGGGCCGAAAGCGTGGTGGGCGTGCCGCCGCCCATATAGACGGAAACGACCCGCAGCCCTGCGCGCTTCACCGCTTCGGCCGTGGCCGCAATGTCGTTATCCAGCGCTCCCAGGAAGGGGTCTATCAGCTTCATGCTTTTTTCTACGGATTGGCTGACAAAGCTGCAGTAGGCGCAGCGGGTCGGGCAGAAAGGGATGCCGATATAAAGGCACACATCCAGCGGGCCAAGGCTTTTTTCCGCCGCGGAGGCGGCGCGGGCAGCGTCCAGGCAAAGGGCGGCCCGAGCCTCTGAAACGCCGAATTCCCGGCGAAAGCGGGAAACCGCGGCCCGTTCGCTGCGGGCATTCTTCAAATAGGCCGACAGCAGCTTTGCCGGGCGCACCCCGGTAAGGGAGCCCCATTCCGGCTCCGGCACACCGGAGCGGAGGGCCGCCCGGTAAAAGGCCAGTTTGACAATCCTCTGCTTCAGCCGGTTTTCCGCAAGATCGTCGGTAAACGAAGTGTTTTTTACGGCGGCCCGCCCGGTATAAACCAAACCGCCCTGAATCAGCCGGCAGGAGCAGGTGGTATAACCCGCTCCCCGGCGCATGGTAAGTTCACATCTGTCGCCCTGGGGCTTGCCCCCGGGGTATTCGGGCTTTTCCCCCGGGAAAAGGGTGAGCAGGGTTTGCTCCGCGGCATATCGGCAGTCATGGCCGGTAAGATAAAGCCTCATCGCCCAGCCTCCGGCAGCCGCGGATAACGGTAATTTTTCGAAATGGTCATTTGATGGTCATCAGCAGCTCGCCGGACTTGACCGTATTGCCGGCCTCGATGAACAGTTCGTCGACAACGCCGTTTATTCTTGATACGACGCTGGTTTCCATCTTCATGGCTTCAATGATGGCCAGCACCTGGTTTTCCTTGACGGTATCGCCGGCCTTAACGGAGATTTTCGACACCATGCCGGGGATCGAAGCGCCTACCTGGCCCTTGTCGTCCGGATTGGCCATGACAATTTTTTTGCTGGTTTCGGAAGCCTGGGGATCGGGGACGTTTACCTCCCGGCGCATACCGTTGAGCTCGAACTGCACCGCGCGGGTGCCGTCCTCGTTCCGGTCGCCCAGTCCCAGATACTTGATGACCAGGGTCTTGCCGTCCTCGATGTTGATCTGGGTCGTTTCGCCCACGGCCAGGCCGTTGAAGAAAACGTGGCTGCCCATGCGCGTAATATAACCGTATTCTTTGCGGTGGGTGAAGAAGTCCTCCATGACCTTGGGGTACATGGCGTAGGAGATCAGGCTGCGCCATGAAGGTTTCTCCGCGAAATTGCCGACTTTCTCGCGGATTTTATCCCAGTCCACCGGCGGCAGAAGCTCGCCGGGGCGGCAGGTGATGGGTTTCTCACCCTTCAGAACCACGCGCTGCAGCCCTTCGGGGAAGCCGCAGGGCGGCTGGCCCATCATGCCGTTGAAATAGCTCACCACGGAGTCCGGGAAAGCCAGGGATTCCCCGCGCTGCACGATGTTATCCGGCGTCAGGTTGTTCTGAACCATGAAGATCGCCAGATCGCCCACCATTTTAGAGGAGGGGGTCACTTTAATGATATCGCCCAGCATGTCGTTGACGGTGCGGTACATTTCCTTGACCTCGCCGAAGCGGTGGCCAAGGCCCAGGGCCTCCACCTGGGGCTGAAGGTTGGTATACTGCCCGCCGGGGATTTCGTAACGGTAAATCTCCGTCATGGGCACGGTCATGCCCTTGTCGAAGTCTGTGTAGCGCATCCGGATGTCCGACCAGTAATCGGCCAGCTTCTGGAGGCCGTCGGGGTCCAGGCCGGTGTCGCGCTCGTTGCCCCGGAGCGATTCCACCAGCGAGTTCAGGGAGGGCTGGCTGGTGAGGCTGGACATGGGCCCTATGGCGCAGTCGACAATATCCACGCCCGCTTCGGCGGCCAGAATATAGGTAGCGATCTGGTTGTCGGTGGTGTTATGGGTATGCAGATGGATGGGGATGCCGATTTCCTGCTTCAGCGTGCTGACCAGTTTCTTGGCGCCATAAGGCTTCAGAAGGCCGGACATGTCCTTGACGCAGAGGGTGTGTGCGCCGCGCTTTTCCAGGGCCTTGGCCAGATCCACATAATAGTTGAGGGTATACCGATCCCGCTTCGGGTCAAGGATGTCGCCGGTGTAGCACATGGTGGCCTCAAGGACCTTTCCGGTTTTCAGCACCTCGTCCATGGCGGTTTCCATGCTGGGTATCCAGTTCAGGGAGTCGAACACGCGGAAGACGTCGATGCCGCATTTGGCGGCTTCCTGGACGAAGGCCCGGACAAGATTATCCGGATAGCTGGAGTAACCCACCAGGTTGGAGCCGCGCAGCAGCATTTGCAGGGGGATGTTGGGGATTTTTTCGCGGAGGGCTTCCAGCCGTTCCCAGGGGGACTCGTAGAGGAACCGGTAAGCGGTGTCGAAGGTGGCGCCGCCCCACATTTCAAGGGAGAAGCAGTCCGCCAGATAATCTGCCGTACCTTCCGCGGCCTTGAGCATATCCCGTGTGCGCATGCGTGTGGAAATCAGGGACTGGTGGGCGTCGCGCATGGTGGTGTCCGTAACCAGGAGCTTCTTCTGGGCCAGCACCCATTTTGACAGGGCCTCCGGCCCCTGGGTGTCAAGAATGTGCTTCAGACCCATATCGGCCGTGACGGGCCGGGACGGCTCGGGGTAGTGCGGCGTGTCGTATTTGCGGCGCTCGGCGTCGGGATTGGCAACCTGGATGCCGGCGATATATTTCAGGACGCGGGTGGCCCGGTCCTTTGCGGCGGTGATATCGAAAAGCTCCGGCGTGGCGTCGATGAATCTGGTGTGGCACTGCCCGGCGATAAAGGTGGGATGGGACAGGATGTTGGTGACAAAGGGAATGTTGGTTTTGACGCCCCGGACATGTTCCTCGTTTATGGCGCGGCGAGCCTTGCGGCACGTGGCTTCGAAGGTGCGGTCCCAGCAGGTGACTTTGACCAGCAGGGAATCATAATACGGCGAGATGACGGAGCCTGCCGCGGCGTTTCCGCCGTCAAGCCGCACGCCGAAGCCGCCGCCCGAGCGGTAGGCGCTGATCTTGCCGTTATCCGGCGCGAAGTTGTTGGCGGGGTCCTCCGTGGTGACGCGGCACTGGATGGCGTAGCCGTTCATTTCCAAAGCGCGCTGGTCGCCCAGATCGATCTCGGGATGGGACAGGGGGACGCCGGAGGCGATGAGAAGCTGCGCGCGCACAAGGTCGATGCCGGTGACCATCTCGGTTACGGTGTGCTCAACCTGTATGCGGGGGTTCATTTCGATGAAATAGTAGCCGCCGTTTTTATCCACAAGGAACTCCACGGTGCCGGCGTTGACATAGCCCACGGCCTCGGCGATCCTGACGGCGTCGGCGTAAAGTTTTTCGCGGATTTCCTGCGGCACGCTCCAGGCGGGGGCGAATTCCACCACCTTCTGATAGCGGCGCTGGAGGGAGCAGTCGCGCTCGCCCAGATGCCGGACGCAGCCGTGCTCGTCGGCCAGAATCTGAACCTCGATGTGCTTCGGCTCTATCAGATATTTTTCGATGAAGATGCTGTCGTCGCCGAAGGCTTTTTTGGCCTCGTTTTTGACCAGCTCAAATGCCGGGGCGATGTCCTCAGGCTTTTCGCACAGGCGCATGCCGCGCCCGCCGCCGCCGGCAGCGGCCTTAAGGATAACGGGGAAACCGAATTCCTCTGCCTTTTGCAGCGCCTCGTCCGCGCCGCCCAAAGGCTCGGTGGAGCCGGGGACAATGGGTACGCCGCAGGAAACGGCGATTTTTTTAGCTTCCAGCTTGTCGCCCATCTTGGCCAGCACAGAAGACGGGGGACCGATAAATTTGATGCCGGCATCCTCGCAGGCTTTGGCAAAGGCCGGATTCTCAGCAAGAAAGCCGTAACCGGGATGGATGGCTTCAACCCCGCGCCTTTTGGCCAGGGGGATAATTTCGTCGATAGCGAGATAAGCGCCCAAAGGGCTCTTTTTTTCGCCAATGAGATACGCTTCGTCCGCCTTTGTACGGAAAAGGCTCATGGTGTCTTCCTTGGAATATATGGCGACGGTACGTATATCCAGGTCGTAACAGGCGCGGAATATTCTGATTGCGATTTCTCCGCGGTTTGCCACCATCACTTTTTTGAATAATTTTTCAGTCATTCGGTCATCCCCTTTCATATTTTTTGCAGAGTTCGTCTGATAATTGACGGGAGCGGGCCTTGTTGGCCCGGTATCCCGCCTGGACGGCCTCGAAAAATCCCGATTCCGTCATTTTTTCTATTGCTGCCTCCGTGGTGCCGTTCTTGGAGGTTATGCGTTTTCGAAGCGCCTCCGGCGCGAGGTTCTCCCTTTCCAGTTGTTTTGCCGCGCCGATGAGGGTCTGGCCGGCGAGGGCGGCGGCGGCGGCGGGGTCCATTCCCTCCTCCACGGCGGCGTCCCGCATGGCTTCAACGAGAAGGTAAATATACGCCGCCCCGCTGCCGGACAGCGCGGTTACGTCGTTAATCCGATCCTCGGGAACCCGCACCGCAAGCCCCGCGGCGGAGAAAATAGCCTGGGCAACCGCGGCGTCCGCCTCCGTGGCATATTTGCCGGGGGCGTAGCCGGAAGCGCCGCAGCCGGCCGCCAGGGCGATGTTCGGCATGACCCGCACGGTGCGCACGCCGCCGAAGGCGTCCTCCACGGCGGCGTTGGACAGTCCCGCCATAATGGAGATAAACAGCGCCTTCGGATTTGCGAAAGCCCGATAATTCGCCGCGGCTTCCGGAAAGCTCTGGGGTTTGACGGCAATGACGATCACCTCCGCCCCGGCAAGGGACTCCGGATTCGAGGGGACGGCGCCGTATTCCTGCCGGACGGCTTCCATACTGGCAGGATTGCCCGGATTGACTACAAGAATACGGTCTCCGGGAAAACCGGCGCGAACCAGGCCGCCGATAATGGCCCGGGCCATGTTGCCGCTGCCGATAAAGGCGATTTTTCCTTTTATTTCAGTCATACTCATCACGTCCTTATCTGGCCGGTTCCCGTCACCAGGTATTTATAGCTGGTGATTTCACGCAGCCCCAAGGGCCCTCTGGCGTGGAGCTTCTGGGTGCTGATGCCCAGTTCCGCGCCGAAGCCGAACATGAAACCGTCGGTGAACCGGGTGGAGGCGTTCACGTTGACCACGGCGGCGTCCACCGTTTTTCGGAAAAAGTCCGCGTTTTCCGCCGAAGCGGTGACGATGCACTCGGTATGCTTTGTGCCATAGCGGTTTATGTGGGCCGCGGCCGCCCTGACGTCGGGCACAATCCCCACGGCCATGGCCAGGCCGAGATATTCGTCGGCCCAGTCGCGCTCCGTGGCGGGGGTCATGTCTTCGCAGTAAAGAGCGGCGGCCCTGTCGCCGTGAAGGGCGACGTTTTTTGCGGTCATGGTCTTCAAAAGGGGCGACAGGTGCTTTTCTGCCCATTTTTCATGCACCAGCAGGGTTTCCATAGCATTGCACACGCCGGTGCGCTGGGTCTTGGCGTTTATGACGATCGCCTCCGCCATGGCGTAATCCGCCGATTCGTCGATATAGACGTGGCAGTTGCCGGTGCCGGTTTCCAGCACGGGGACGGTGGCGTTTAACACGGCGTTGCGAATCAGGGACGCGCCGCCCCTGGGGATGATCAGGTCAATGTAATCCCGCAGCTTCAGCATCTGATCCACGGCCTCGCGGGAAGTGTCTTCCACAAGACAGACGGCGTCCGGCGTCACGCCCGCCTTTTCCAGGGCGGCCCGCATAACCCGGACCAGGGCGGCGTTGGATTCAAAGGCCGAGGCGCTGCCCCGCAGCAAAATGGAGCTGCCGGCCTTGAAGGCAAGGGCGGCGGCGTCCGCCGTGACATTGGGCCTTGCCTCGTATATGATGCCGATGACGCCCATGGGCACCCGCACCTTCTCGATAACGAGGCCGTTGGGCCGGGTCCATTTTTCAAGCACCTCGCCGATGGGGTCCGGCAGGTCTTTTACCTGGCGCACGCCCTCCGCAATCTCCAGGATGCGAGCCGTGTTGAGCATCAGCCGGTCCAGCAGCGGCTCCGGCATTCCGGTTTCACGGCCCCTGGCCATGTCAAGGGCGTTTTTTGCCACGATCTCGCCGGCGCCGGCGGCAAGGGCGTCCGCCATGGCGTCAAGCGCGCGGTTTTTGGTTTCGGTGTCCAGCAGCGCCACGGTTCCGGCCGCCGCTTTGGCGGCTTTTGCCGATTCAATAAGCGTTTTCATCAGTCCGAATCCTCCTCGTCGGCATCATATACCCAGTCGTCCCGGTGTATGGCCTCGGGCCTTCGTCCGGGAAAACGTTTTTCCGTTTCTGTCGAGGGAAGGCCGAGAATTTCACGCAGCTCCCCTGCGTCATAATTCACGACGCCGCGGCCAAGGTGCCGGTTGCCGCCGGTGAGAAGCACTTCCACCACGTCTCCGGCTTTGAAGCCGCCCTCTGCGCATTTTATGCCGGCGGGCAGCAGGCTGCGCCCGTTATTGCAAAGGGCCTCCGCCGCCCCCTCGTCGATGAAAAGGCTGCCGGCGGCCGGCGCGTAGAAAGCCAGCCACTGCAGGCGTGTTTTCATGCATTTTTGGGGTTTGAAATACGTTCCTTCAGCCTTGCCCTGGACGGCCCCGGCAAAGATCCCATCCCGGCCGGAGGCGCAGATGATCACCTTGACGCCGGCGCTGGTGGCCAGCTTCGCCGCGGCGAGCTTGGTGGACATGCCCCCGGTGCTGTTCCGGGTGCCGGCTCCGCCGGCCATGGACTCCAGCTCCGGCGTAATTCTTTCAACCAGGGGTATCAGCTCCGCGGTACTGTCCGAGCGGGGGTCGGCGGTATACAGACCGTCCGTATCCGTGGCCAGAATGAGAAGATCCGCGTGAACCATAGCGGCCACCTGGGCGGACAGCATGTCGTTGTCTCCCAGTTTAATCTCGGCTATGGATACGGTGTCGTTTTCATTGATAACGGGAATCGCCCCCCGGTCAAGAAGCACCTCCAGGGCTCGCCACGCGTTGCCGTAGCGCCGCCTGTCGCGAAAATCGTCCCGGGTCAGCAGAAGCTGGGCGGCCACTATGCCGCGCTCCCCCAGGGCGCGGGTATATTCCTCCATGAGAAGCCCCTGGCCGACGGCGGCCGAAGCCTGCTTCGCGGATACGGTGGACGGCCGTTCGGGATATCCCAGCAGCGTGTATCCCGCGGCGATGGCTGCGGAGGTGACCAGGATGACAAGGTGCCCCGCGTCGTGCAGATCCGCGGCCTGGCCTGCCAGAGCCCGCAGCTTTTCCGGCGCGAGCTTTCCGGATTTCTCCGTCAGCGAACTGGTGCCCAGCTTGATGACGACGGTTTTCCTGCCTCCCAAGGATGTCCCCCCCTTTCCGTATGAATACGGGTAACAAATATTTTACATTTTATTATAATGAATTGCCGTTAAATTTATTTGACATGAGGCGCGTTTTCGCGCCGCGGTTTATATCGGGTTAAGCACCGGCGCCCGGACGGGGGCGGATGCGCAATGGCCTAACTGATTTTAGTTATTTAGATATTATATCATGCGATATTCAAATATCCAAGCGGGGAACTATGTGGTATAATGCAGAATATTGGGGGGATTTTAGGTGCGAAAACGGATAATGTTCATAGGAACCGGGGGGACAATCGCCTCGGAGATGAGTGAGGAGGGCCTGCTTCCGGGGCTGATGCCTGCCCAGCTCCTCCGCTATGTCCCCGCGGTGGCGGATCTCTGCGACACGGGCTGTACCCAGCTTTACGACCTGGACAGCACCGACATCGGGCCGGAGCACTGGCTTGGCATGGCCAGAGCGATCCGGGAAAACTACGGGAGCTACGACGGCTTTGTCATCAGCCACGGTACGGACACCATGGCGTATACCGCCGCCGCGCTTTCCTATCTTATTCAGGGCAGCCCAAAGCCGATTATCCTTACGGGGGCCCAAAAGCCCATCGGCTTCGATTCCACGGATTCCAAAGTCAACCTGACGGACAGCTTCGTCTGCGCCTGTGCAGAGGGGATACATGGCGTCTGTATTGTGTTCAACGGCAGGGTGATTATCGGCACCCGGGCCTGCAAGACCCGGTCAAAGAGCTTTGATGCCTTTTCCAGCATCAACTATCCCAATATCGCCGTTGTCCGAGACAGGCTTCTGACCCGATACATCACGCCGGAATGCCGCGAGACGCCGGTGTTTTACGACGCCCTCAATGACCGCGTGGGGCTGCTGAAGCTGATACCCGGCGCGGACCCGGAGCTTATGCGCTTTATGCTGGATCGTTCCGACGCGCTGGTGATCGAAAGCTTCGGCGTGGGCGGCCTGCCCCAGGGCGGCGGTATGCACGGGCTGGTGGAGGCGGCGGCCGCGGCCGGCAAGACCATTGTGATGACCACGCAGGTTCAGCACGAGGGCAGCGATCTTGCCGTCTATAAAGTCGGCCATGTGCTCAGGGGCAACCCACGCATTCTGGAAGCTTACGACATGACCACCGAAGCGGCGCTGACCAAGACCATGTGGATTCTGGGCACGACCCGTGATGCGGAAAGGGTCTGCGAACTGTTTTATACCCCCGTCAGCCGGGACATCCTTGCCCCGGTGAAATAGCGCCCCCGCCCGAAGCGGCAAAGCCCCGGAGCCATATGGCTCCGGGGCTTTGCAGCTTATTTTGTTTATGGGAGTTTCCTCCCGGCATCAGTTTTAACGGATTGTGGATAAAAATAAATTTCATATTCATCAAGAAAAGATGGGAATTTCGGCCATATGTAACCGCCGTGTAACCGCGCCGTTTTATGATATCAATATAAGGTCCGTAACAGACAAAATGTGAACCGGAAGGCGGTAAAGATAGTGCTAAACGTGAGATTTTCTCCATGCGGGTCGCGTGTCTGTATCATTAAGATATTCTCTTATGAAAACAGAAATCCCCGGGGGATCATCCAAAATCCGAATTTCGAGCAGGACGCCCCGTTCGACAGCCTGACCCAGCTTATTTTTTCAATGGACGAACTGTTCGATGAAATCGGCACACCCCAGCGGACAATGGCTCCCCGGGGCTTCGTCAAAGAGGCGGCTGAGGCCAGAGAGACAAAGCCGGGAGAACCCGTTATGGCGACGTTTCGGGTGGACGTGATGTTTCGTCAGAATGCCAGCTGGCAGGGAAATCTTATTTGGTTGGATAAAAAGCAGGAATCCCAATTCCGCAGCGTACTGGAGCTTATCATGATCATGGACGGTGCGCTTCAGGCGGAGAAAAAAGAAAACGTGTCATAAGCCGATTGGTCAGGGAGCCTTATTTGAAAGGGGAAACGTAATCATGACAAAAAAGTTGAGGAAAATGATCGCGCTTGTTCTGGTGGCGATCATGGCGGTAAGCCTGGGCGGCATTACAGCCCTGGCGGATACGCCCAGCCAGGCAGACATTGATACCCAGACGGCAAAGCAGGTCGTCAGCCCCGGCGGCGTCAACTACTACCTGGCCGCCGGCACGGACGGAACCTCCGACAGCTACGACGTATCTATCAGCAAGACGGTCTCGGCCACGGGAACGGAGAACCTGTTCAACGTGGACGTGAACGTCACCTTCAAGAACGCGACGACGACGATCAAGGGCGCCGACGCCGCCGTCACGCTGGTGATCGACCTTTCGGGTTCTATGGACAACCCGATGTCGGGCAGCACAACGCGTCTGGCCGCCGCAAAGAATGCGGCGACAGGGTTTTTGGACTCCTACGCCCAGGGAGGCACCGCCGAGCGGTGGGTGTCCCTGGTGACCTTCTCGACCAAGGCCGATACGAGCCGCACGCTGGTTCGGGATCTTGACACCAGCACCTCCGGCACTCAAGTCTGGGTCAACGTTAACGCATCGGGCGTCTTGGATAAGGTCAAGGCGGTCATCAACGGGCTGACCGCATACAACGGAACCAACACGGGCTACGGAATGCGCCTGGCCGCCGATGTGCTGAGTACCTCTACATATTCATTCCTCAGCAACATTGAGAACCGCTTCTGCATCCTGCTCACCGACGGTGTGCCTACATATCGTCTGAGGGGCAACGGAGAGGAGACGAGTGGTGACGGGTGGTACTCCGGAAGCACGGCCGATGCCAAAGAGGTCTACTACGCGAAGACGGGCTGCGATGCGGTCATAGCCACCGGCGCCAAGCTGTACAGCATCGCCTGCAACCTGTCGGGGTCGACGGTCCCGGTGTATGACAGCGGAAATTCGGGCGACGCGACCTACACCCCCGTAGCAACCTGGCTGGGCAACTCCCATTCGCGGTACTGCGGCTCGGAGGCGGTGTATACGCCGGATACGCTCCAGGCCCTTAAAGACGCCTTCGATGCCATTCTCAACCAAACCGGTTCCGACGTGAGCGCGGTAGTGGACGATCTGGCGGTGACGGATCCGGTTTATGGCATTGTTTTCGTCGGCTTCGTCACGCCAAACGGGGCCTCCCATGACACCGCCACGGGGAAGATTAACTGGTCGCCCGCAACGGCCGACCTGAACCCGCCTCAGGGCTACACCTCCTACAGCATGAGCTATCAGGTACTGCTGGATAATACCAAGGCCAGCTTTGTCCAAGGGGCTGCCTATAACATCGGTGTGGCGACGGTGACCTTCAAGGACGTCTCGGTCACGCCTAACGCGGTGCACACCGGCGTCTCGCAAAATCCGAGCGTCAAGGGCTATCTGGGCAGCCTGAACTTTACGAAAATTAACGTCAACGGAGACACATTGGCCGGGGCGCAATTCACGCTGACGCCCGCTGCCGGCAGCAAAACCCTCTCCGCTACCTCGGGAATCGACGGCGCGGTAGACTTCGCCGGGATTCCCTCCGGCTTCTCCTATACCCTGAGCGAGACGGCGGAACCCACCTATTACGTAATCAATACCGCCGCCGCCACCGTCACCGTAAGCTATGGTGCGGTTACCGTGTCCGGGGATCTGATCCAGAATGGAAAGGTGACGGACGCCCGCGACCCGAAGAACACCACCTTCACCGTCAAAAAGACCTGGCTGCCCGCCGGAACCGCCGGGGAGACCGTAACCGTCGATGTGTACCGGCTCGGCGGCAACGAAGAGCCCACAGGCGATCCCGTGGACACCCTGACCATCTCCGGCCCCGGCTGGAGCGCCACGACGAAACCCCTGCCCACAGTCGATGTGGATACCGGCAACTCCATCAACTACACAGTAGTGGAGCGGCCGACGAGCGCCGGTTATAAGCAGGTGGGCGGCGCTGTGCGGAGCGGCAACACCTTTACCCTCACCAACGTCATAACCGGGACCAGGGACATCACCGTCAGCAAGGCATGGATTGCCCCGGAGAGCGCGAAGACCGGGGTGGTTGTCCGCCTGCTGCAGAACGGCAGCAAATATCAGGACTTTACTTTCAGCGCCACGGCCGGCTGGAGCGCCACCGTGAACGTGCCCACCTATGACGACAACGGCGCTGCGTATGCCTACTCCGTGGCCGAGGTAGTGAACGGGGAGGAGAAAACCTCCGGAACGGTTACGCTGGGTGACAATGACTTCAATGTCAGCGTAAGCGGCTTCACCGTCACCAACACCATTGAGCAGGAATATATCTCCGTGTCCGGCGGCAAAACCTGGAACATCGCGGGCTATGAGGGAACGCCCACGGCCACGATCACCCTCTATGCGGATAATGTTGAGGTTGATACGACCACGATCACCTACTCCGCCACCGCTTACAGCTTTAACAACCTGCCCAAATACGCCCTGGACACCGACGGACACGAAATCGTCTACACCGTGGCCGAGACCGCCACGGGGGACGCCTCCATCGTTGGTTCGCAGAATGGCAACAACTTCACCAACACACTGACCGGGACGGTTGACATCACGGTTAAAAAAATTTGGGACGACGACGACAACGCCGCCGGAACCCGGCCCGACAGCGTGACTTTGGTTCTCACCGGCAATGGGCAGACCTATTCCAAGACCTTTGAAGCAGTCCTCGTTCCCGCCGTGGAGGACGACCCCGAGACGACCGAAGTCGACGAGAGCGCAGACGCCTACTACACCTGGGAAGGCGTCGACCTCACCCACACATTCACCGGCCTGCCCAAGTATAACGCCTCCGGCGCGGAGATCGACTACACCCTCTCCGAGCAGGGCGCTATAGACGGAAAGCTGATCATTAACGACGGCACCTATTACGCGGTCAGCATTGAGGGATACACCGTCACCAATACGCTCAACGGCGGAGAAACCACCATCACCGTGGTGAAAAACTGGGTGGACGACAAGTCCGACGAGACCCGCGAGGCCAGCACCACCATTACGGTAACCGGCGGCGGGGAGACCTATATCTTCACCACCAGTGCCAACGCCAGCGAGACTTTCACCGTGCCGCTCTACGCGAACGGCTCGCTCATCACTTACACCGCCAGCGAGGGTGCGATTACCGGCTATAACGGCGGCTCCCCGGCCAGCCCGGTGTGGGACGGCAACACCGTCACCTTCACCAACGTCATAGATCAGGCGTATGTCAGCGTCCCCGTGGTGAAGACCTGGGAGGGCGGCAGCGCTGACTACCGTCCGGGCCTGACCTTCACCCTGAAAGACGGCAGCACCACCGTGGCCACCAAGACCGGGGCTGATCTGGTGGACGGCGCCCTCAGCTTCACGGGCCTGCCCAAGTACGATCTTTCCAACGGCGGCTGCCGGGTCATCACCTACACGGTTGAGGAGACCATGAGCGGCGATCTGGCTGCCCGGTATTCCTCCAGCCTCGATTCGACCAACGGCACTTTCCACTTCACCAACACCTTCAATCCGGGAAGCACCGCAATCTCCGGCACCAAGACCTGGATTGCCGGCGGCTTTACCGCCGAGGTCAATGTGGGCCTGTTCGTGGGCGCTGAGATGATGGATTCACAGACCACCGAAGACCTGGCCTACAGCTTCACCGACCTTTCCGCCTATAATGTGGACGGCAGCGCCATCAACTACTATGTCCGTGAGCTGGACGCCAACGACGCGCCCATTGCAGGCGGCGGCATCTATACCCTGGATAATGTGAACTACACCGTCACATATAACGGCAGCAACATCATCAACACCCTGCCCCAGGCCGGCATCACGGTGACCGCCACTAAGGTCTGGAACGGCCCCGCCGCCGAGTCCGTCAACTTCGACGTCACCCGCTCCGTGGGCGGGGAGGTGGAAGCCGGATTCAGCCGCACCATCACCCTAACCGCCGACAATGCCATTGAGCCGGGCAGCAATAGCTGGACCGGCAGCCTGACCGGGCTGGATAAGTACGACGCCGGCCGCCATCCGTATACTTACATCGTGACCGAGCGCGGAGCCTCCGGCGGAAGCGTTATCCTGGGCGGCAATACCTATACCGTTGACGAGACGCAGAGCGGAAACAACTTCACCTTCACCAACACCATCGTCGATCCCGAGAACGGCACCTTCAGCGTGTATAAGGAATGGACCGGGCAGGGCGCGGCTCCACAGCTTATGGCAGCGCAGCTCTATAGCGGCGGCGCGGCCCCCGAGCCTGTGACAGTCCAGCTCTATGCCGACGGCGAACCCCTGGAGGGCAAGACGGCTGTGCTCAGCGAGGAAAACTACTGGTCTTACACCTTTGAGGGCCTGAAGGTCTACAACGCCAACTTCCAGACCATTGTCTACACCGTCAAGGAAGTCGGCGGAGAAACCGGCTCCATCCGGCTGAACAACGGCAAGGATCTCTACAGCGTCAGCATTTCCTATGGCGAGGAGCAGGACTATGACGCCGTGGTGACCAACCACCGGGAGCTCTGCGAGTACATCGTCTACCGGTACTACACCAAGACCGTAGACGGCGTAGTCTCCAGCTACGAGAATCACGATTCCGACTGGACCAGCGGCAATATCGGCGACGAGGTCTCCATTGACGCCACCCTCTGGCGCACCTATAACGGCACCACCTACACCTATACGAGCGGCTCTGTGAACGACACGTCCCATGGCAATGTCTCGCCCGTCGTCTTCACCATGGAAAGGGCCGAGGAGGGTCTCAGCCGGTATCAGATCCATCTGTATTACAACTACTCTTACACCACGCCTTATTATCCTCCCGTGACCACCGGCTATGTCCTGACCGTCAACTGGGTGGACGATAACGGCACTCCCCTGGCCGGGGCCGAAACCCGCAGCATCGCCGCCGGCACCACCTATAACGCCCAGAACGTCAGCGGCGGCTCCGGCAGAACCTTCGAGGGCTATGCCTACTCCGTGCTGGGAGACGGAAGCGACCCTGTGACCGGCGCCATGAACAGTAACAAGAACGTCATCTTTGTTTACGTGCCGACCACCGATATTCCCGAAGAGACCCCGCCTCAGGGCGGCGAGGTGGATATCCCCGACGGGGACGTCCCCCTGGACAACAGCCCCAAGACCGGAGACGGCACCATGCTCCCCGTCCTGTGGCTCACCTTCTGCGCCAGCTTCTCCGGACTGATTATCCTGGGGGTCACAGCACCGAAAAAAAGGCGCGAAGAACAGTAAAGCATGAGGCCGGATGTCCGGCGGCAGAAGAATAAACCAAACAGAAAGCACACAGCCAAAAGGCTGTGTGCTTTTTAGTTCCGGGAGAGGGCGCTTCGGCCGGCGGATCACCGGATGTCAAATTCCGAGACGGGCGTGGGGCCGGCAAGGACAATTTTCGTAACCCGCAGAAAGCCTTCGTCGTTGGCAAAAACCTGCCAGCGCACCAGGGAGACGCAGCCGCCCTCCAGCTCGATAGCGGTGATTGTGGCGGGATAGACGCAGCTTCCCGTGTTGAAATACGGCAGCTCGCCGGCGCGGGGGAATCTGAACCGGTGGGTATGCCCGCAGATGAGCATGTGTTTATTCTTCGCGATCCATTTTTTATAGTTTCTTTCGATTTTGAGCTGTTTATTGACGTTTTTTACGGGGCTGGACGGGTTCTGGATACCCACGGAGTGAAAAAGCCGCCAGAATTTCATGGAAAACATGGACAGCCGCCAGAGCTGATCGTTGGATATGTCCCCCTGATGGCCGTGTATGGTCAGGATTTCCTGACCGGTGGATTTGTGCCTGAGCAGGAGCGCCTCGCAGGGGACCAGCCCCACAAACAGGTCCACATACCGGCTCTGGGCCTCGTCGTAATAGCTATGATAATGCGCATTGACAAATTTTTCGTGCCGAAGATAGATGTTGTGGTTGCCGTAGAGCATGATCAGCCTGCCGTCGTCAAAAAAGTCCTTCATGGCCTTGTAGACCTCGAAGTGCGCGATTTTGTTTTTTTCAAACGCCAGGCTTTCCCATAGCTCGTCGCCGTCCCCCGCTTCCACATAGGTGAAGCCTTTTTTGTAATAATCCTCCAGGGCGTGCAGATAGATTATCCGGTTTCGTGTAAATTCGTCCGCAAGGCTTCCCGTTCCCCTGTGGACATCGCTGAAGAAAACGTATTTTGAATCATTGTCGAAAGGCTCGACCCTGGCATTTTCATAAGCCCGGGTCAATCTTTGCTCCGTCCGCACGGATACACCACCTCTGATCTTGTCTGTTTCAGCCGGAACTGTCGGCTGAGGGACTGCCCGGCCACACCTAAAGGGGGTTTGGACACGAGGAAAAAAACAGGCGGGCCCGGCCCGCCTGTTTTTTGATCAATATTCCTCGTCGTCCCAGTCCCCGAGACTGTCGGGCGCGTCGCAGATCAGCGGGACGTCTTCCGGGATTTCACGATATTCCATCCAGTCCGCCGCCACTGCGCGGGCAGTACTTGCGCGGTCGGTATTGCGGCCGCCGCGGTCAGGATCAAAAATGCCGTCTAAAAAATCGCCCATGGTATTAGCTCCTTTCCATTAACCGGCTTTTTACTTTTTCCTTTCAGCGTCTTTCCGTACCTATAGTATATCACAGAATCACCTGAGATATAAACAGCCATTTTTCGGCTATTCCAAATTAAGCCGCTTTTGCAAAAAGCTTGTGGTGATCACATAGAATACTGCGCAGTACAGGAGCAGGGCCGCCACGATGATGGCCACGATCAGGTGCCAAAGGAAGGCGGCGTTCGGGGGGACATATAAATCAAGGTGGCTGCCCATCAGAATTGTCAGCCCGGTGCCGATAAACTGTGTGGCAAACTGAAACACGAAGAAGAAGATCACGGCCTTCAGCCCCTTGCTTTTTGTGAAGCTGTATCCGACGGCAAGCGAGGCGTAGAAAACCAGGCAGACGGCCGCGCCGCTCAGCAGAAGCATCGCGAGAAGCTCCAGGGAAATGGCCGCGGCGTCCAAAGAATACTGTGAAAAGATCAGGTTGAAGAATTCTCCGGTGCTGGCCAGAAGTTTGTGCACGTTTTCCACGCGGAAGGTGACAATAAGTAAGGCGACAAACACGGCCAGGCCGGTTCCGATGAACCAGACGACGGAGACGATGATCTTGGAGCACACCAGGCTGTGGACGGAAACCGGCAGCGTGAACATCAAATAACCCTCGTTGGTGAGCAGATTGCTGTGGAAGCGCTTGACCATGATCACGACGGCCATAATGCAGACAGCGAACAGGGCCGCGCCGAAAGCCGCGATTATCAGGCTGCCCAGGATTTTAAGCAGAGCCACGTTGGTGGCCTCCAGCATCCGCGTGGATAAATTGCCGAGGACGGCCAGAACCAGCAAAGCGGCAAACATCGGCAGCGTCACCCGTGCGGTGGCGCGAAATTCGTGTTTAAGGAGCTTTCCTAGCATTTGAATACCTCCCTGAACAGGCCGTCGACACTCTTTCCGTTCTTCTCACGGATATCGTCCACCGAGGATTGGAGCACGATCTGGCCATTGTTGATAAAAATCACGTCGTCCAGCGCCTGCTCAACGTCCGCGATGAGATGGGTGGAAATAATGACGGAAGCCTGAGGATTATAGTTGCCGATAATGGTATTAATAATGTAATCGCGGGTTGCGGGGTCGACGCCGCCTATCGGTTCGTCCAGAAGGTAAAGGCGGGCGGTCCGGCTCATGACCAGGATGAGCTGCATCTTTTCGCAGGTGCCCTTGGACATTTCTTTGATGCGCTGAACCTCCGGCACCCCCAGGCGGTTGAGCATATCCCTGGCCTTCTGCCGGTCGAAGTCTTCATAAAAATCACAGAAAAAATCCAGAAGCTGAACCACGGACATCCAGGGCGGAAGGCAAAGCCGGTCCGGCAGGTACGATACGACTTTCCGGGTCTTGGGGCCGGGGGCCTCGCCGTCGATCAGCAGATGGCCGTCCGTGGGGGTCAGCAGGCCGTTAGCCAGCTTGATCAGCGTGGTTTTGCCGCTGCCGTTGGGGCCGAGAAGGCCCACGATGCGCCCCGGCTCTATGCTGATGTTCACATTTGACAGGGCGGAAACCGCTCCATAGCTTTTGGAGAGGTTCTTACATTCAAAGATTGGCATTTCCGTTTTCCTCCTTGATCCTGATCGCCAGCAGGGAAAGGATTTCGTCCCGCAGATAGCCCAGCCGGGACATCGCGTCCAAAAAGCTCCGGATGGTTTCGTCCGCAAGGCTGCATTTGGCTTTATCAATCATCGCTTTGTCCTCCGTTACAAATCTTCCCGCGGTGCGCTGGGAAAAAACAAGTTCCTCCCGCTCCAGCTCCGTCAGGGCGCGCTGCATGGTGTTGGGGTTTACGCCGGCTTCAACAGCCATATCCCGCACTGAGGGCAGCCGTTCCCCGGAAGCATATTCGCCGGATATGATTCCCAGGATAATCTGCGTTTTTAGCTGGGAATATATCGGGGCGTCGGACTCTATTCGCCACTCCATTTGGCACCTCCTGTGTACCGTTGTGTTAGATAATTAATACAATAGTACATTCCCGGATTTTTGTCAAGAAAAATTTTTTAAATGTCGAAATATTCTGGTTGACTTACGGCGCATAATGCAGTATACCAAGGCTGAACAGTCAAATATCCGCGACGCCCGTCCGGATAAAAAAGGAAAGAGATGTGATTATTATGGAAGACAAATCTGGTGATGTCCCGCTCCCGCCCTTAGGGCCGGTGGTGGGGATTGTTTTTAATGCAAAGGGCGGCGGCGAAGGGAGCACCCCCGACGCCGAGGCCGAATACGACAGCCCGGATACGATTTTCGCTATTCGGGACGCACTTGTTTCCGGCGGCTGCAGGGTTGTTCTGCTGGAGGCGGACAAAACCCTGCCTCAGCGGCTTTTGGAGACGCGGATAGATATCGCCTTCAACATCGCGGAAGGCGCCCGGGGCCGGGGGCGGGAGGCGCAGGTGCCCGCGCTGCTTAATTTTCTGGGCATACCCTTTACGGGGTCCGACGAGACGGCGCTCTGCCTCAGTTTGGATAAGGCCCTGGCCAAGCGCGTTCTGGAAACCTATGGTATCCCCACGCCCGGGTATGCGGTCTTCGACGGGGCGGGAGAGGATGCCGGGGCGAAGCTGCGGTACCCCGTCATCGTCAAGCCCAATGCCGAAGGCTCCAGCAAAGGCATTCCCGACGCCTGCATCGCCCGGTCGCCGGAGGCGCTGACCCAAATGGCGGAGAAGAATCTGGCCCTTTACGGAGAGCCTGTGCTGGCGGAGACGTACATAGACGGCAGAGAATTTACCGTCGGCATTCTTGGCAACGGCGCCGATGCCCGGGTTTTTTCACCCATGGAAATCATTTTCCGGGAGAACACCTTTGAAACGTACAAGGTATACAGCTATCAGGTCAAGCAGGATTATACGAGGTTTATAAGTTACCGCTGCCCCGCCGAGGTTTCTCCCGATACGGAGGCGGAAATGAAGGATCTGGCGATGCGCGCCTATAACGCCCTTGGCTGCCGCGATTTTGCGCGGGTGGATTTCCGCATGGACGCGGACGGCAGGCTGTATTTTATTGAAATAAATCCGCTGCCCGGCCTTGCGCCGGGATACAGCGATTTCCCGATGCTGGCGGAGGCCTGCGGCGTGGCTTATGACGAGCTTGTGCTTTCCGTGCTCCGCGCCGGCGCCGCCCGCTGCGGCGTCGCCCTCTGACCGGGGGTGAGCCTGTGAAGAGATGTGCGGATTACGCCGCCCGCTATGCCGGCTGGCACGACTGGAAATGGCAGTGTGCCCACAGGATCACGACGGCGGAGGAGGCCGCGGATTTCCTGAAGCTGAGCCCGGGCGAAAAATCGGATGTAGCCAAATGTCTTGACGCTTTTCGCATGGCCATCACGCCGTATTACGCTACCCTCATTAATCCGGAAGATCCGGAAGACCCGATCCGGAAGATTTGCGTGCCTGACATTTCGGAAACCAGCCCCTGTGCGGACGATATGGCCGACCCCCTGGGAGAGGAACGGGACAGCCCCGTGCCGCATATTGTGCACCGTTATCCGGACAGGGTTCTTTTTCTGGTTACCCTCCGCTGCTCCACTTACTGCCGGTACTGCACCCGGCGGCGCGTGGTGGGGGAGGAGGACCGGATCATCACCGAGCCGGAGATGCGCGCCGCCCTGTCATACATCCGTAAACACGAGGAGATACGGGATGTGCTGATTTCCGGCGGAGACCCGCTGGTGATGAACACCGCAAAGCTGGAACGAATTATCTCTTCCCTGCGGGCGATACCTCATGTTGACATTATCCGCATCGGCACCCGGGTCCCCGTGGTTCTGCCCATGCGGATCACCGATGAGCTGCTGGATATGCTGAAGAAATATCAGCCCATATGGATAAATACCCACTTTGCTCACCCCCGGGAGATCACGCCGGACTCCGAGCGGGCCTGCGCCGCCATTGTGGACGCGGGCATCCCCCTGGGGAACCAGACCGTGCTGCTGCGGGGCGTAAACGACAGTGCGGAGATCTTGAAGGCCCTGTTTCTGAAGCTGGTGCATATGCGCGTGCGCCCGTATTATCTCTACCAGTGCGACCTATCCCGGGGCATCGGGCATTTCCGCACAACGGTTGAGACGGGCATCGCGATCATGCACGACCTCACCGGGAATATCTCCGGCTACGCGGTGCCGAAATTCGTAATTGACGCGCCGGGGGGCGGGGGAAAGATCCCCATAAATTATGACTATGTGCTCTCAAGGGACGATAAGGAAGTCGTCATGGAAAATTTCCGGGGCGAAATCTACCGTTACCCGCAGCCCCGGGAGACCTGAAAAAGCCCGCCGGCCTTTATGCGAGTGTTCATAAGG
>ENA-UOOR01001797-UOOR01001797.1-fermentation-metagenome-genome-assembly--contig:-NODE-1797-length-23930-cov-5.160084_pt1 | contig 23930 bp, 25 predicted proteins | sample MGYA00245780_ERZ724029 | MGnify/ENA primary metagenome ERZ724029 (study PRJEB28704, sample SAMN03018315) | fermentation metagenome | biome: anthropogenic terrestrial biome; feature: soil; material... | reverse complement strand
AAATCCGTAAAGAGAAATCATATCTTCTCTTATATGCATATAAATTTGTATTAAAACATGGCTGCCTTCAATTATTTTGTTTAATGTTGAAAGAGAAGTATTAATGTAATAACCTATACCATCGTTGTCTACTACTATGTAGTCCAAGCCTCTTTTAACAACCTCGCCCTTTATGTAACTTATCATTGTAACTCTCCGTTTAATATTTTAATATTTTGAAATTATCCGCATATTTCAGGGAATGAGCGTGACATATGGCCGCTGCCAGACCATCAGCAACATCATCAGGCTTTGGGATAGTGTCCAGATGCAATATTACTTTAACCATCTCCTGAATTTGTTTTTTTTCAGCTCTCCCATATCCGACAATTCCCTGCTTTATCTGAAGAGGTGTATATTCATAAAGGGGAATCCCGCTGTTTTCCGCAGCAAGCAGGTGTACTCCTCTGGCTTCAGCTATGGCAATTGCCGTCTTTACATTTTTATTATAAAATAGCTCCTCTATTGCAACCGCTTCAGGCTTGTACAATTTAAACAGTTCCATATAGCTGTCATAAATTATTTTAAGTCTCCTGGGGAACTCTTCGCCGCTTTCCGTAATAATCGCCCCGTAGTCAATAACTTCAAATTTATTTCCTATGTAATTTAAAACCCCATATCCTGATATAGCAAGCCCAGGGTCAATTCCAAATATAATCATAATTATTCCTTTTCTTTTGTTATCACAACTGTTCAGCAGTAACTCACCTACAACTGAACTATTGTTCAGCTATTGTTCTAAATTATAACATAGAATACCTGCCATGTTAAGAACTTTTTATTTACTTGTAAATCTTGCTATTAATTTTTACTTTGCAATAAGTTAAAATGTGATATAATGAATAAAAATCTTTATCTGAATGGAGTTTAACATGTTCAAAAAAGAAAGCAGACTTAAAAGGTTTGATTTTATGTTGTTCCTAACAACAATAGCCTTATGCATATTTGGATTTATAATGATTAACAGTGCAACCATGAGCAAGGCCTCCGGAAGCGAGCCATACCTAAAAACGCAGATTGCCGCTTTTTCCATGGGATTGGTGGCGTTGTTCATATTGGTTATGATAGACTATGACATATATGGAAGCTTTTATATTCCAATTTACGGAATATCTATTGCTTTGCTTGTATATGCATTAATCAGACCTGTTTCCGCATCCGAATGGGGAGATGTAAGGAGCTGGGTTTCAATAGGTCCAATTGTTTTTCAGCCTTCCGAAGTTGCAAAATTCAGCGTAATTATATCGTTGTCAAAGTATATTGACATACACAAGGAAAATATAAATAACCCTTCGGTTCTGATAAAAATACTTGTATTTGCACTTGTGCCGGTAGTTTTAATCCTAATGCAGCCGGATCTGGGTACTGCCCTGGTTTTCATGTTTTTTATAGCAGTTATAATTTTTATAGCAGGAGTGGACAGAAAATACATTATCGCCATATTTATTGTATTGTTGGTGATGCTGCTGGCAGGACTGATTATATTTCCGGGTCTGATGGAAAATTATGTTCCTAAGGATAACTATATGCTGGACAGAATAGTTGCATTTTTATATCCTGAATTAGATCCCGAAGGTATTGGATACCAAGTAATCCAGTCAAAGACCGCAATCGGGTCGGGACTTCTCTACGGAAGAGGTCTTAACAACGGAGTCCAGAATCAGTTGGGATACCTTCCCACAAAGGAAACAGATTTTATATTTGCCGTAATCGGGGAAGAACTTGGTCTTTTGGGAGGACTTTTGCTGCTTGGCTTGTATGCGGTACTGCTGTACAGATTAATCAGAATCGCAAGACATGCATCAGACTTATTCGGCTCACTTATGGTATCTGGAATAGCCGCAATGCTTTTTTTTCACATATTTGAAAATATAGGCATGACTATGGGACTGATGCCGGTAACAGGAATACCGCTTCCTTTAATAAGCTACGGCGGTACATTCATGCTTGTAAATATGATAAGCATTGGACTTTGCCTAAGCGTAGGCATGAAGAGAGGAAGAATGGATTTAAACGATTTTATGGAACGATAAAAAGGGGCTGACAGCCCCTTTCTTCATTTTATTCAAAACAGCTTCCACCTGTAAATTCTCTTAAAATTGAAGTGTTTGTAATTGCACTTTCATCTTCAATAGGTTTAAAATAGCTTAGAAACTTGAGAAGCCTCTGCCTTTCAGGATAGAATTTGCTGTCATATTCAATTCCCTCTATTAAGGGTTCGGCATATTTTCTAAGTACACACAGCTCGTAAACCAGCGCAGAATTAAATATAGCATCTGCATTTTCCTGGTAGGGGAAAATATATTTTTCGGTTCCCCTCACAACACTATCCCACAGCTCCATTGTTTTAATGGCATTGTTTCCTCGATGTGTGTTATCTCTTACTATGCGTCTGAGCAGCCTTAAATCAGATGTTGGAATACGATTGTGATTATCTATGTTTAGCTGGGTCAATGCGCTGATATATATTTTAAATTTATTTATTTGTGGTATCTGCTCCGTAAGATGATCATTAAGTCCATGTATTCCTTCAATTATAATGATGTAATCATTTGTTAAGGTTACCGGCTCTCTCGTATATTCTCTTTGCCCCGTTTTGAAATTATATACAGGAATATTAACAGTTTCACAGGTCATCAGGCTCAGAAGCTGCTCGTTGAACAAATCAAGGTCTAAGGCATCAATTGTCTCAAAGTCATATTCCCCATTTTCATCTCTTGGTGTCAGATGCCTGTCAACAAAGTAATCGTCCAGAGAAAGCGCAAACGTCTTCTTTCCGTTAACCCGCAATTGAATTGAAAGTCTTTGGGCAAAAGTAGTCTTTCCGGAGGAAGAAGGTCCTGCAATCAGCACAACCTTAATATTTTTATCACTGGCTATTTCATCTGCTATATAAGCTATTTTCTTCTCATGGAGAGCTTCGTTAACTCGTATCATATCATCTATTGTGTTATTGGCTATTTTCCTGTTCAAAGCTCCGACATAAGCCACATCCATTATTTTCCCCCAATCTTCGGCCTCCTTAAAAACTTTATACAGCTTTTTTTGTTCAATATTCTCAGGAAGTTCAAAATTACTTTCCTGTGTGGGGTAATTAAGTATAATTCCGGGATAAAATAATCTTAGATCAAATTTATCTATGAACTCTGTATTCGGAGCAAGATAACCATAAAATGTATCATAATATCCATCCAGTTCATAAACTCTTATAGTATCTCCGTTCCAGTATTTCAAAAGCTGAACTTTATCGTTCATGCCCTGTTCGGTAAAAATTTTCTCTGCTTTATTTAGGCTCAAAAACATTGTGCTTATAGGCTTTTTCTCATCTATAATCTCCTGCATTCTTTTTTTTATGTTTTTAAGCTGCATCTTATTTACAAGGTGCTCATGTTCCAGCTCAGTATACAGCCCTTTGTTCAATGAGTGCTTTATTTCTACACCTATACCGGGGAAAACATCTTTGCAAGCCTTAATATATATCATAGTCAGGGTTCTGACGTAAATTCTGTGACCGTCATTATCTTCTATGCTCAAAAACTCGATCTTGTCATTCTCTTTGAATTTTCCATTCACAAGCTCCTGAAGCCTGTTGTTCACCTTTACTCCAAGATAACCGGTATAATCGTCCTTATACTTTTTCAGTAAATCAAACAATGATTCATTTTCATTAACATCTGCAATTTTATGTTCATTAATTAATTCTACTTTCATGTTACCCTCCGTTATTTTAAAAATAGTCTGTCGCTAATTTCAGATTTCACCTCCAGTCCGTTTAAATATTTCAGTCCACCTTCGTACCCTCCGAGAATCAGCTTGTAGGCATGGAGAACCTGCTGTTTTTCCGAATCTTTTTTCCCGTACTTCTTATCTCCTTCTATGGGATGACCTATAGAAGCCAGATGTGCCCTTATCTGATGTGCTCTGCCCGTCTCTATTTCTATTTCAAGCCATGTGTAGTTTCCTTCTGTTCTTATGGGATGAGCATAGGTTATGACTTCCTTTGCATTTTCAGTATTTTCCCTGATAATTTTTACCATATTCTTATTTTCATTTTTTATGAGATAATCCTTAAGCTCCAAATCCTTATTGATTATTCCGTGAACCTTGGCTATGTATAATTTTTTTATGTTCCTTTCTCTTATTGCCTTATTGGTCTGCTTCAATGAATCGTAATTTTTTGCTGCAATAATCAGGCCTGATGTATTTTTGTCCAGCCTGTTGCACACCGCAGGCTTAAATGTAAAGCTTATATTTTCCTCTTTTGCATTTAGATACATTCTGATTTCATCCACAAGATTTCTTTGGGATGTTTCATCAGGCTGAGTACTCAAGCCTATTGGCTTGTTTACAATTAAAATATTATCATCCTCATAAACTATTTTGAAATGTATCTCCGTCTGTTTCAGTGTCTTCTTTTCTCTAAATTTTTCAATTGTTTCATCAGCTAAATAAAGCTGTACCAAATCATCCTTTTTTAATACTGTTTCCGGTTCAGCCTTTGAACCGTTCAATTTTACATTTTTCTTCCTCAGCATTTTATAAATAAATGACTGGTTTGCTTTATTGAGGTATTTTTTTAAAAATCTGTCCAGCCTTTGACCTTCTTCATTATTTGTAATTTTTATTTCCTTCATACTTATAAAACCGCCTTTCTGCTAAAGACACCGATAGGGTCATGAAACAAGTATTTGTTTCAAACTTTATTTCGTATTGATATGAATTATTACTTTATTATACCAAACTATTTATTAAAGTGTATATGCTTTTGTAAAATTTGATAAAATTAACAGCTTTTTATTAAATGAGGTTATTGTATCTAATATAATTTTGTGATAATATAAAGAGGTACGGATATTCTTAAGGAGCGACAAATGAAAAAGATAATTAATGCTATAAGAGACTTTTTATATAATATTACAGACTATGGTTTAATTATTATCGTAATAGTTGTCATGGTTGGAATATTAGGCTGGAGGTTTAACATTTTATTCAGCAGAGGAATCGATAAAGAGGTTATAGACCAGTTGCCGCCAATTGCAGCAAATGAGCCTGAACCTTCTGACAGTACCGGCAATAATCCGAATCCCTCTGAACCGGGTGAGGCTGAAGAACCGTCCCAGACTGAAGAGCCTGAAAAGCCTTCCCAGAATGAAAGCGGAAGTGGTTTGATAGCAACAGTTGTTATTCCGGATGGCACTTTGCCTTCAAAGATAGCCGAAATTCTCTTGAATTCAAACTTGATAGATGACACAAAAGCATTCTTAAACAAATCTGTTGAGCTTGGTCTTGATACAAGACTTAGAAGCGGAACCTATGAAATCGAAGTCGGAACGTCACTGGACAATATAATTAAAATACTTGCAAATGCCCAATAAAGTAACAAGGGCGGACACGTGTTCGCCCCGTGTTCGCTCTTGCGTTCTTAATACTTTGAATTCACGTAGTAATCGATAACGGATGTCTTTCTTTTATCAGAGAAGACACTTTCTTTTTTTAACACCTCCAAAAGCCAAAGGCTCTTAGAATGAAGAACAGCATATTCAAAATCATTCAAAACAATTTCGTACAGCTTGCCTTCAAGGTTTGTGGACTCCATTTTGATAAAGTATGCTTCCACGTTTTCGTAGTGAAGAAATCTTAACAGCCGGAATGAAGTTTTATCCTTTTCATTGTAATAATAATCGGCATCGCTTAAGTATTTGCTGTAATAGCTTATATGCTTTCCTCTGTCTTTAATTTCCTGGGCTAACATCATGTGGTACTTTGCCATCATATTATAATACTGATAGTTGTACATTCCTTTTTCAAAGCTGTCTATACGCTGAAATGGCTTAATATTCTTTTCAAGCATATATTTATAGTTTAGGTCCAGATACTCCTTCTTGTTTATATCACCGTTCATGTGCTGAATGATCAGCATATCCCTATGTTCGAAAAAATCATCAAAAATAGTCTTGTTCGGTTTGAAATAATTCATAAAATCACTCTTTCTAATTGTCATACTAAAGCGTACATTAATTTTAACAGAAAATACGCATTTTAGCAAGAGCGATAGATAATGTTAGAAGGTTAAGATATAAATAGCCACCGAAAACTCGGTGGCATATACGTTAAAGCATTACTGCCTGTTCAACAACTCTATCTCTTAATCCTTCCGGAATATCTTCTACGTCATGATTTACACTCATTACAAAATTAACATCGAACTTCTCTGATAAATAATCTAATCTTTCAATTATGGAATTTAGCTTATCCACACCTGATTGTGCAATTTTGTATAATCCGTCTATGTATACTACTTCCACATCATAATCTGTTGCAATTAAACCGCATACAAAACCTTGGAACTGCTCTGTATTTGTCAGTCCGAATTCTTTCGTGTTAATATATCTGACACGGTAGTCCAAATCGAATATGTGTCTGTTGTTCGCTTCCAGGAAAACCATCTTTCCCTGTATATTTTCGATTGATTTATTTGCCATATCAATCATTCTTCTTGTTTTACCTGTACCATTGTGTCCGCAAACCAATTGAACCATAATAATCACACTCCTACGATTTTTTTATAAAAGTTAATTACAGATATATTGTACCACAGATTGAAAATGTTTACACTAACAATTTTAAAAATTTATAAGTTTTTTGAACCTTGGCTCCTTCCTGCCTTTTCCATCATATTTGTCACCCTACCCAAAGTTAGGGTGACAAGGAAGTTACAACAACCCCATGTCACCCTTGTCACATTTAGGCGAATATTACATAAAGCAGTGAATAAAGGCCTGCAACTCCTATTAATATGTAAATAATCCTTCCAAGCTTGTTGTTCCAGCCCCCAAAGAAGTTATCTACAATATCAATTTTTGCTAATCCGTACAAACCCCAATTCAGGGCTCCTATGATTATAAGAATTGAAGCTATGGCAGTTATTATCTTCATACTTCCTCCCCAACACTGATATTATTACATTATATTGGAGGTAAGGTGTAAATATGTACAAAGCTTAAATATTTTCAGATAATCTGAAATATTTCCGACAGTGCGTAATATACACCTGAATTATTGTTGTCATAAACTGATACTGTCCTTGCAGCCTTAATTGATTCTTCCGTCCCGTTTTTCATTGCTATGCCAAGCCCCGTATTTCTTAAAAGCTCTGTGTCGTTATTGTCATCGCCAATTGCAATTATCTCTTCAGGTGCTATACTGATATGCGAAGAGTATTTTTTCAGTGCATTCCATTTACAGCCCTGGGGGTGCAGAAATTCCAGCAGTGCTCTTTTGCTGATATTTCTGTTGCATATAATGTTATATCTTCCCTTCTTAAATCCATCCATTACATGTGCAAATTCACACAGTCTGTTATATTCACCAAAGTAGCATGCAGATAAAATATTATTTATATTTCCGGGTTCAAATTTCATTATCCTTGCACGATTATACTCTCTCTTAATATATCCGAAATATGCTTCTTCATAATCTTCTCTTTCATAAATCAAATCATATCCGTTTTCATATTCATCAACATGAAGCACAGGATTCAGGCTGTATTTTAATCCTTCTTCGTATATTTTTTCAAATTCCAGAGGATTGAGATAGTTACATTCCACAAGCTCATCATTGTATGAATACCTTATAATTGCTCCGTTGTTAGCTAATATGACCGGATTTACTCCCTTTATCTCTTCTGTAAGCTGCTTAGCCATGTAATAGTTTCTTCCGGTTGCAATTGCTATCCTGATGTTTCGTTTATGAAGTTCGTTTAATATCCTGCTGTTTTTTTTGCTTATTTTCTTTTCATCGTCAAGGAGTGTCCCGTCCAAGTCCAGGACTACCATTTTATAGCTCATAACATCACCCGCATGAATTATACCACCGATATCCGGAAATGTACAACCCCAAACAAATCATTTGTTATCTGAAAAAGATACGGCAGAAGTTTCTGCCGTATCTTTACATTCATTCATTATTCATTCATTCATTATTTTATTAATTCTGCGTTTTTGAAGTCCCATTTATTTGTCATTGTAAGTTCAACGCCTTCTACTTTTCCTTCATCAACTATGTTAGTAAATGTATAATAGTAAATAGGAGCTATAACATGGTTGTTCATAAGAACATCCTCGGCTTTCTTTAATGCTGCATCTCTATCTTTACCGGTCGTCAAACGAGATTCGTTTAATGCCTTTTCAAATTCTTCCTGTTCAGGGTTTAAAGTTTTGTCATGTGGCGCAACAATAGGTTCTTCTCTGTATCTCCACTGAGGGTCGTTGTTTCCTGAGTTAGAAGCAAATAAATCTAACATTGTCATTGGATCACCATAGTCACCTAACCATCCGCCTCTGGCTATTATATAGTTACCTGCTCTTCTTTCATCCTGGAAAACATCCCAGTCCTGATTAAGGAGCTCAACGCTTACACCAAGGTTTTGTTTCCACATTCCCTGCAATGCTTCTGCAATTTTTTTGTTGTTTTCATTAGTATTGTACAGGAAAGTAACTTTTGGAAGACCTTCGCCATTTGGATATCCTGCTTCAGCTAATAATGCCTTAGCTTCATCAACTAATGCCTTACCCGGGTCGATTCCATATTCCGGTGCAGGTAGGTCATTGTCATCTAACGGTCTTATGTCGCTTCCGTCAGAATATTGCATGCCTGAAGGAATGAATCCTGTTGCAGGCGTTTCTCCACCCTTTGTAACCTGTTCAACAAATACTTTTCTATCAATAGCAAGTGAGAATGCTTTTCTTACTCTTACGTCCTTGAATACAGGGTCATCATTGTTAAAGTTTACATAGTAAGTTCCGATGTGCGGGGTAATCTTGAAATTCGGGTCTTCTTTTTGAAGTTCTGGAATTCTGTCATTTACTATACTGTCAAGTACCTGGATTTCGCCATTTTTATATCCGCTAAGTGCTGTACTTCCTTCAACTATCATCAGACCTTTAATGCCTGCTAATTTAACTCTGTCAGCATCCCAGTAGTTCTCATTTTTAACCATAGTTATATGGTCACCTATTTTGTACTCGGTCAGTTTAAAAGCACCGTTGGAAATACATGTTGCAGGATCCTTTTCCCAGCCTTCACTCTTAGCTTCAACTATATCCTGTCTAACAGGTGCATAAGTATAGAATGAAGTTAAGCTTAAGAAATAAGGAACCGGGAAGTTCAAATTAACTTCCAATGTTTTGTCATCCAGAGCCTTAACGCCTACATCATCCCTTGATGCTTCACCCTTAAAATATGCATCTCCATTTACCAAGTAATTAGTAACGATGAATGAATATTCAGAAGCAGTTGCTGGATCACATGCTCTTTTCCAGGCATATTCAAAATCTTTTGCTGTTAAAGGCTGTCCGTCCGACCATTTCATACCATCTCTCAAGTGGAAAGTATAGGTTTTTCCTTCATTGGTAATATCCCATGTTTCAGCTGCAGCAGGTTCTATACCATCCTTTGTTTCTCTTGTTAAGCCCTCAAATAAGTTTTGAATGATATGACCGCCGTCAGCAGCGCTATTCAGAGTCGGATCCCAAGTCTGTGGGTCTACTCCCATATTCCATACTAAATAATCATCTTCTCCTGCCGGAGTTGTTGTTCCTGGTTCTTCCGGTGTTTCAGTTGGTGTGCCCGGTGTAGGTGCCGGCGTCTCCTGCTTCCCACAACCAACTATTGAAAATACCATAGCAAGTACCACTACCATTGATAGTACTCTCTTTAACATAAAATCCCTCCAAATATTTATGTATTTGCAGCCTGTTATCGGCTGCATTTATATTATCACCTTTTTTATGCGATATATCAATAAATGAGCCTTTTAACTCTTTTAACAATATCGTATAAAAGATGAGAATATCATTATTTGTCTAACAAATGACATGCTGCAAAGTGCTCTTTTCCCACCTCTTTAAAAACAGGAGTTTCTTCTTTGCATATGTCCATTGCGTACCTGCACCTTGTTCTGAATTTGCATCCTGACGGAGGATTTACAGGGCTTGGAACATCTCCCTCTAAAACTATACGCTTAGATGACTCGGCTATATCAGGATCCGGTATTGGTATTGATGACAGCAGAGCCTGGGTATATGGGTGAACAGGGTTTGCATACAGTTCTTTGCTGCTTGCAACCTCCACAAGGCTTCCCAGGTACATAACGCCTACTCTGTCTGATATGTGCTTAACCATTGACAGGTCATGGGCTATGAACAAATATGTTAGCCCCCTTTCTTCCTGCAAGTCTTCAAGCATATTTACAACCTGTGCCTGAATAGATACGTCGAGAGCCGATATAGGTTCATCACAGATAATAAACTCAGGATCCACAGCCAACGACCTTGCAATTCCTATACGCTGCCTCTGACCTCCGGAAAACTCATGAGGGTAACGCGCAGCATGATCCTTGTTTAACCCTACCGTATCAAGCAAATCATAAATTTTCTGCTGTCTCTCCTTTCCGGAAGCCAGGTGATGTATATCCATAGGTTCTCCTATTATATCTGAAACTGTCATTCTTGCATTCAAGGATGCGTAGGGATCCTGGAAAATCATCTGCATTTTTTTCCGGTAAGGAAGCATCTCTTCTCTGCTGAGTTTTGCAATATCTTTTCCATCATACAATATTTCTCCGGCAGTCGGTTCATAAAGTCTCAGTATTGTACGCCCTGTAGTTGATTTGCCACAGCCCGATTCTCCAACGAGCCCTAATGTCTCTCCTTTTTTAATATAAAAGGATACATCATCCACTGCCTTAGTGATCTCCAGTTGTTTTTTTATTAAACCTTTATTTTTTACAAAATATTTTTTTAAGTTTTTAACTTCTATTAATATTTCATTATCTTCCAATTCGAACTCCTCCCTTCAGTTGTTCATAGCTTTCATTTTTAGGGGCTTCAGGGTGAAGTAACCAGCACATTGATTCATGCTGTCCCGTTCCTACTTTGAACAGGGGTGGCTGCTGCTGGTTGCATATACGCATGGCATAATCGCACCTTGCGTAGAAGGGGCAGCCTGTAGGCGGATTTAACAAATCGGGAGGTGTTCCCGGTATTGGAATCAGCCTTTGTTTTTCATCAGATGATACCTTTGGTATTGATTTTAACAATCCCATAGTATACGGATGCCTTGGTTCATAATAAATATCTCTTATAGAACCTTTTTCCATAATCAGACCGCCGTACATAACAACCACTCTTGAACATACATCTGCCACAACACCTAAATCATGCGTGATAAGCATTGTGGATGTATTCAATTTTGCATTTAAATTCTTCATCAGCTCAAGTATCTGTGCCTGAATTGTAACATCAAGAGCTGTAGTAGGCTCGTCTGCTATGAGCAGTTCAGGTTCACATGACAATGCTATTGCAATCATAGCCCTTTGTCTCATACCTCCTGAAAATTCATGAGGATAGTTTTTGATTCTCTTTTCAGGGTCGGGAATGTTAACCAGTCTCAGCATTTCCAAAGCCTTTTCATTTGCCTCTCGTTTTGATAACTTCTGATGCTTGATAATTGCTTCCGCAATCTGGTCTCCTATCGTATAAACAGGATTTAGTGATGTCATAGGATCCTGGAATATCATGGCTATTTCATTTCCTCTTATGCCCATCATTGCTTTATTTGATTTTTTTACTAAATCTTCGCCGCTAAATAATATTTCTCCATCTACTATCTTTCCCGGATACAGCAAAAGCTTCATAATGGACAAAGAAGTTACACTCTTTCCACTTCCGGATTCTCCTACTATACCTATAGATTCACCTTTTTCTACGTCAAAACTTATGCCTCGTATTGCTTTAACTTCGCCTAAGTGAGTGAAAAAAGATGTTCTCAGATTTTTAACTTCCAATAATTTTTCTGCCATTTTTTACACCTCACTTTACTTTCTTTGTTTCGGGTCAAGAGCATCTCTCAAACCATCGCTGAATAAATTAAATGCCAATATTGTTATTGATATTGCCAGGGCAGGTATAAACAGCTGGTATGGATACATCATATATGTCAGCAGCGCATCGTTGCAAAGAGAACCCCAGGATGCCTGCGGTGCTGAAACTCCCAAGCCCACAAAGCTTAAGAATGCTTCGGTAAATATTGCATCCGGTATTTGCATTGTTGCTGATACCATAATTGGTCCCATCATATTTGGAATTAAATGCCTGAACATTATCCTGTTTGTTGTAGCTCCGAGGGACTGTGCTGCCAGTACAAACTCCTGATCCTTAAGACCAAGTACCTGAGCTCTTACAATCCTTGCCATAGAAAGCCAATAGGTTATACTTAGAGCAACTATAATCGGCATCATCCCGTTTCCCATAATAACCATCAGCAATATTACGTACAAAAGTGTAGGTATTGCACTTATTATATCAACAATACGCATCATTATGTTGTCTGTCCTGCCACCTACATAACCTGCTATGCCTCCGTATAAAACTCCGATGATAAAGTTTACAAATGCCGCTACAAAACCAACAATCAGTGAAATACGACCTCCGTGCAATACTCTTATGAACAAGTCTCTTCCCAGATTATCTGTTCCCATAATATAAGTTTTGTTACGAACATTGTCAACAGGATGTATTTCCTGACCTTCGAGTCTGATTTCAACCTTTTTTGCATTGTCAAGATTAAATTTTGCTTCTGTTAAATCTATTGCCGAATCTTTTTTAGAATGTCTTTCAAGTTTGATATATTCCTGTTTTGCATTAAAATAAGGGCTGTAATCAACAATTACTTCTTTACCGTTAAAATCATAGACATATCTTTTATTTTCAGCATCATCCTTTACAATAGGATGTTTTTGAAGCAACGTGCCATCAGGGGTAACATCTATAAGGTAGTATTCACCATTCATATAGAAATAACTTCCGTCTATCTCATATACATCCATTGTCAAGCCTATATTTGCAAAATCTAAAACCTGATCCTCATATGTCAGGGGATAGAACATGGGAACAAATACACAGGCAAGGATGATTATAATTATAACTATCAGTGATACTATTGCCACTTTATTTTGTTTCAGTCTTCTGGCAGCATCCTGCCAGAATGTTAGACTTTGTCTGGATACCTTTTCAGCATCCTTCTCTTCTTTTTCCAAAGGTGTCCACATGTCAGGAGACATTTTCAAATTATTTTCCATTTACCTGCATTCCTCCTAATCATATTTAATACGCGGGTCAATAAACGCATAGAGTATGTCCACCAGCAAGGTCGATATAACTATAAAAATTCCAAAAAAAACTGTAATGCCCATTATCAGAGTATAGTCCCTGTTAGTTATGCTCGTGGTAAATAAGGAACCTATACCTGCTATGCCAAAAACCTTTTCCACTACAAATGAACCGGTGATAAGACCTGCTATCATTGGTCCCAAATAAGTTACAACAGGGATTAATGCATTTCTGAGAGCATGCTTGACAATAACAGTTCTCTCTGAAAGTCCCTTTGCCCTTGCTGTTCTAATGTAGTCCTGCTGCAGAACGTCCAATACTGAAGTTCTTGTAAGCCTTGTCACATATGCAAGTGAAAACATTCCTATGCACAGAACCGGACCTATATAATGCTTCCAGGTACCAGCTCCGAATGCAGGCACCCAGCCAAGCTTTCCGTTAAATACATAAAGAAACAGGGTTGCAAACACGAAGCTTGGAATAGTGGAGCCCAGCGTGGACACAACCATCATTATTCTATCCGGAATTTTGTTTTGTTTAAGTGCTGATAGTATTCCGAAAGAAATACCTACCACAATAACAAATAATGATGACCATGCACCTATTTTTAAAGAATATGGAAATCCGTCACCAATAATCTGGTTTGTAGTTAACCCGATTTTTTTAAATGATACTCCGAAATCACCATGCATATAATTTTTTAAATAAGTTAAATATTGCTCAAATAACGGTTTGTCCAGCCCGTACTTTGCTTTTACTGCAGCTTCAACCTCAGGCTGTAGAGCCTTCCCATGTGAAAATGGATCTCCGGGAATGCTGTTCATTAATATAAAGGTCAAAGTTAAAATAAACCATATAGTAATTATTGCTGAAAAAATTCTTTTTACTATATACTTTGCCACTTTCTATTTCTCCTCTCTTAGCTAAATGTGTAAATTATTATAGCACAACAAATTATGAATTTCAATACATTTATTTATATGCAGCGAATGTATAATTATAAAAGAAATCGTTTTTGTTGAGAGTGCAAACGCATTCACTTGTCTGCAACCCTCTTTGCCTAAAGTAATTAATAATATATTATGTGTATTTACATTCATAAAATGGTTATTTATTTTGGAAAACAAGCATTTTTTTTACATCCAAATCTTCCTTTTTGTAAATGATGTAAAAACAATGCATGTTTTCATATCTATAAAATTATTTTATACTTTCAAGAATTTTGCACAGAAGTTTATAAACATTTCCGACAGATTCAATATTCATATGTTCATTGGGGGAATGAGCATCATATATGCTCGGTCCCATGGAAATTGCATCAAGTCCATGTATTTTTTCCATCAGCAGTCCGCATTCAAGCCCGGCATGTATTGCTCCTGCCTCAGGTTCTTTTCCATACATTTCTTTGTATGTTTCAATGCAGATATCTCTGATTTTAGATTCCTTTGCATATTCCCAGCCGGGATAATATCCTCCCACACTGCACTCAATGTTCAGAGCTTCCCCTATCTGTTCCATAACAAAGGCTATATTGTGAGTCATCAAAGTATTTACCGAGCTTCTTGCCATATTGAACAATGTAATAAATTGTTCATCCTGAGTAATTACTCCTAAATTGTTGGAGCTGATAACCAACTCTATTGCCGTGCTCCTTGTTAGAGTACCCGTTGGTATTATATTAATGGCACTTACGACCTTTTTGAACACACTTTTATCTAATGGATGTGATTTGCGGTTTAAGTCTTCCAGCGTTACGATTACAGCAGGGTCAGTAAAAATATATTCGTTTTTCAGTATTTCATTCCATTCCGACACTATTTTTTTTACGTCTTCTACATTGTCCGCAGTAATTACTGCCTGTGCCTCTCTTGGTATGGCATTACCCTTGGAACCTCCTTTAATACTCACCAAATCTATGTGGTCAAACAGACAATAGAGTACTCTTCCCAATATTTTATTGGCGTTTCCTCTTTCTTTATGGATTTCCGCACCTGAATGTCCGCCAAGAAGCCCCTTCACACTTAATTTATATGAGTTTTTTTCAACCTTCTGATTTATTACAGGTATTTTGAATACTGCTTCGCATCCTCCTGCGCATCCGCATGTAAATACTCCTTCTTCTTCGCTGTCAAGGTTCAGAAGGTACTTGCTTTTAAATATGCTGCCGTCAATCTTTTCAGCACCTGTCATTCCTTTTTCTTCATCAGTAGTAATCAAAACCTCCAACGACGGATGGGCTAAATCATCAGAATCAAGTATTGCCAGTGCATAAGCTACCGCAATCCCGTTGTCGGCTCCCAATGTGGTTTCGGTTGCGTAAATGCTTCCATCAATGATTCTTAGTTTAATAGGGTCTTTTTCAAAATCATGCTCTACATCCTCATTCTTCTCGCAAACCATGTCCATGTGCCCCTGAAGCATAACAGAGGGTGCATTTTCATAACCCTTTGCGGCAGGTTTTCTGATTATTATGTTTAGATAATCATCCTGTAGTACATCCCAGTTTTTTGATTTCGCCAAATTGTACAAATAATCGGACACCTGCTTTTCATTTCCTGAACCTCTTGGTATCTTAGTCAACTCCTCAAAATAATAAAATACCTTTTCAGGGTTTAACCCCTCTAATATTCTCTCCATAATATCCTCCTTTATTAGCTATCATTTATTCACACTACTTTTCCAATTCTGCTAACAGGAAAAAGTCGAAATACAGCTCTTCCTACTATTTTATCTGCGGTTATATACGGGTTTTCCCAATACCTGGCATCGCTGGATATCGGTCTGCAGTCTCCAAGAAAAAAATATGAATTTTCCGGCACCACAAAATTTTTTCCTTTTGACTGGCATTCTACCGCATAGGGTTCATCAAGTTTTTCTCCGTCAACATATACACTTCCATCACTCTTTACTTCCACTGTTTCCTTCGGCAGCCCTATAAGTCTTTTTACAAGCAGTTCTTTCAGCTCGTCAGACTTGAAAACAAATATATCCCCTCTTTGTAAATCTTCTTTATCAAAAATCCTGTTTATATAAAGTATGTCCCCCGGTAATATGGTATCCCCCATAGAACCCGTAGGCACAAATACCAGTATAAAAATAAATTTATTCAATAATAAAACTATAGCAAGTGCAATTAATACCGGCAGTGACCATCCTTTAAAAGACTTTTTCATATCTCCTCCAATTGTCAACTTCCTTATTCTGCTACTAAAAACTATGGCTGAACTATTGTTAAAATACGGCCGAACTATATTTCACTGCTCAGCTATCGTTCATTCACTCTACTTTTCCGACTCTGTTAAACGGGAAAAATCTGAACACTACTTTACCTATTATTTTGTCTTCATTTATATATGGATTTTTCCAATGGCGTGCATCATCGGAAACCGGTCTGTTATCTCCGAAAAATAAGTATGAATTTTCCGGAACACTGAATATTTTTTCATCTATTTCCGCCTGAGTAGCATATGGTTCATCCAATTTTTCCCCATTTACAAACACAGTTCCATCTGCTTTCGCCTCAACTACATCACCGGACAGTCCAATTAATCTTTTTACCAGACGTTTCCCATCCAGTTCATCTGATTTAAATACCAATATGTCTCCACGCTGCGCATCCTTAATGTCAAACAGTTCATTGACATAAAGCCTGTCTCCGATCATTAAGGTATCCTCCATAGAACCGGTTGGCACCTTTACCAGAATAAAAATAAACCTGTTTAAAAACATCACAATTAAAAGAGCAACTGCAACAGGCACGATCCACTCTTTAAATATGTATGCCATAACGGTCGGTCTGTTCTCTGCAGCTTCACCGTTATTTTCATTTGATTCAGCATTATTTTTTTTATCAGTTTCAATTCCGCCGTTTTTGTTCATTTCAAAATCACACTCCCATTTTCTTTCCTTTCACTCCACCTTTCCTATCCTGCTGAACGGGAAAAATCTAAAAACAACTTTACCTATTATTTTGTCTTCATTTATATATGGATTTTTCCAATAACGTGCATCATAGGAAATTGGTCTGTTATCTCCAAAAAATAAGTATGAATTTTCCGGAACACTGAAAATCCTTGCATCAATTTCCGCCTGAGTAACATATGGCTCATCCAGTTTTTCTCCATTTACAAACACTGTACCATTCCCATCCACTTCAACTTCATCTCCGGGCAATCCAATTAGTCTTTTTACCAGACGTTTTTCATCCAGTTCATCCGATTTAAATACCAATATATCTCCCCGCTTAGCATCCTTAATGTCAAACAATTCATTGACATAAAGCCTATCTCCAGGTATTATGGTGTCCTCCATAGAACCTGTAGGCACTGTTACAAGAATAAAAATAAACCTGTTTAGAAATATTACAATCAAGAGGGCTATTGCAACGGGCATGATCCACTCTTTAAGTATGTATGCCATACCTTCTAATTTGTTTTCTGCCACTTCATTATTTTTATTTGCTTCAGAATTAATGTTTTTATCAGTTTCAGAATTATTGTTTCCATCAGTTTCAGTACCGCTGTTTTTGTTCACTTCAGAATCATTGTTAATATTTGTCCCGGCTCCGTTTTTTTTCTCCGCAGCCGTCTTTTCAAAGTGTTTCATATTTTTCTGTTCCATTCCTTTAAATTATTGAAGTACATCACTAAATATCCTGTAGAAGTTACCGCCGATTATTAGTTTCACGTCTTCTTCCGGCATACCTCTTCTCAAAAGCTCTTCAGTAATTAATACTGCCTCTGCGTGAGAAGCGATGCTGTCTGAATTATTTGGTTCAAATTTAAATTTCAGTTCGCTGTCATAATAGCTGTTGCATAAATCAAATCCATATCCAACATGTGACGGTCCCACAAGATTAGCCATGTATTCCACATGATCCGCAAGTTTTTTAACAGGATCTTCACCGTCTTTTACTCCTGCAATATTTTTGTAAGCATTAATCCCTATTACACCGTTTCTTTCGGCAATAACCTTAATTTGTTCATCAGTTAAATTGCGCATTCTTGCATGTATATTTCTGACATCTGAATGTGAAGCAATAAAAGGTTTTTTCGTAAACTTCACCACATCCCAAAAGCCCTCGTCATTTAGGTGACTCACATCTATGAGCATATTCATTTCTTCCAGTTTTTTTACCACTTCAACTCCAAATCTGGTGAGTCCACCCTTTTGTCCTTCTTCCACAGGGTTAAAGCTGCATCCGTCTGCCGCATAATTTCTTCTGCTCCAGGTAAGACCGGCGGCACGAACTCCCAATTCGTAAAAAACTTTCAAAAGATTTATATCATTCCCTATGGGGTCTAATCCTTCAAAAGATAAAATTATTCCGATTTTATTTTCTTTTGCTACCCTTTGAAGCTGCTCCTTTGTTTTTATCAGAACAACTTCACCATGGCAGGATTCAATATCCTCCATCAATGCGCTTATTTGTCCTAATGCCATTCTCAGACCCATTTCAGGCAAAAATATATCATCTATATATAAAGATGAAACAACAATATTAAAACCACCTTTTTTGAAATTGTCAAGATATCTGTTTTTAATTACCTCTTTTTCTCCGGCTAAATGTCTGTTATAAATTTCCCCTGCCAAATCCAGGTGAGTATCCACAACAATATTGTTTTTATGCAAGTTTAAAGCTATTTTCTTAAAGTCCATATCTGTTCTCCTTATTAGTGATAGTATAATCATTATAATTAATAATTTAATAATTTACAAGGGATTTATAAAGTCCTATTGATTACAAAAAAATTTATATGGTGTATCAAATTGAAAAACAGGGATTTGTATAATACACAAATCCCATGGTAATTCTAATTTTTTATTATCTTTATTTCCTTTGATGCTTTGTTCAGCACTTCATTTCCATTTTCGGTGACGGCAACTATATCTTCAATTCGCATTCCTAATTTACCTGCTATGTAAATTCCCGGCTCAATGCTGAAGACCATTCCTTTTTTTAGCTTTATCTTATTGCTCGCCTTAATGTCCGGAGCTTCGTGGACGGAATATCCGATTCCGTGACCCAGCCTGGTTAAGAAATATTTACCATAGCCGGATTTTTCAATTACCTCTCTTGCTGCTCTGTCCACATCAGGTATATATGCTCCTGTTACAGCTGCTTTTTCTCCTGCTTCCTGAGCGGCAAGCACAATTTCATAAATTTTTCTCTCTTCCTCGGTGATACCTCCTACAAATACCGTTCTTGACATATCAGCACACATATTATTGTAAGTACAGCCCCAGTCAAGAACTATCACGTCCTTTTCCTGAATTATTCTCTGATCTGAATTATAATGGGGATATGAAGAGTTAGGTCCCGAGCACACCATCGTGAAGCCTTCCTCCGCACCCTTTTCCTTAAATATTTCATTCATCTTTCGTGCTATATCTGCTTCTTTTATTCCCGGTCTTATAAACTTCAGCAATTCTTCGTAGGATTCATCGGTTATTCGTGCTGCTATCCTTAGGTTTTCAAGCTCAGCTTCATCCTTAATCATTCTCATTTCTTCCAATAGGGGTTTACCGTTAACAAATTTAACATTAACCGCTTCCATTATCTGAAGAATCAAAAATGCCCTCTCGGTAGTATTAACACCTATGGTTTTTCCTATCAGCCCATTTTCTTCAAAAGCCTTTTTAACTGTATCTGTAAATATATCGCCGTCAAACCAGCCGTATACTTTTATATCCGGTCCAAGGACAGCCTGTACCTCATCCACTGTCAGCAGATTGCATATATAGAAATAAGTTCCGTCGCTTTTAATAATTAAAGCCTGAAATCTTTCGCAAAGGTGTGTATTGTGTCCCATGATGAATTCCATCTCTTCCGACGGCGCAACCAAAATGGCATCCATGTTTTTGTCTTTCAAAATACCCACAAGCTTGTTTAAATATTTTTCTCTCATTGCATCCCTCCGTGATATATAGATCAATTTACTAAATTACAATTATTATATCAAAATTTTATAAATATTGCAATGCTATACCACTGACGGTTCCAGAAGTAAATTGCCGGTTGTAAATCTCCTTAAATTAAGCATACTTACATCTATTGTAGGTTCCTCACCCAATATCATTTCGGACATTACTATACCCGTAATGGGACCGAACATAAATCCGTGACCGCTGTATCCTACACAATAATAAAATCCTTCAACATTTTCAGCTTTATCGTATATTGGCTGTTTATCAGGAGTCATGTTATAAAGCCCTGCCCATTGTCTTACCACTCTTAGTTTTGATATGGGAGGAAGTATTAAATCAACTGTTTTAGCCATTTCCTCAATAAAGTGCCAGCCGGATGTAACTCTTAAATCTCTGGGTTCATTTGCATCTCCTCTGCCCATGATAAACGAGCCTTCCGGTGACTGCTGAACATAAAGGTTTAACCCGAATGCCATAACCATCGGATCCTGCATCGGTTCTACAGGTTCCGTAACGAGTATTTGATGCCTTTCCGAGTATACAGGCACATCAATCCCTATCATATCGAATATATTTTTTGAATATGCATTAGTGGCATTCACAACAATATTTGTAGAAATGAAGCCTTTGTCAGTTTTCACACCAGTAACTTTTCCCTTCTCCGTCTTTATTCCGATTGCCTCGGTAAAGGTGTAAAATTCAACTCCGAGTCTCTTAGCTGCCTTATAGAATGCGTCCGTTGTTTTAAAAGGGTTTAAAAAACCATCTTTGCCGCAATAAGCCGCTCCTTTTAAAGCACTTGTATTTAAATGGGGAACAATTTCCTTTGCTTCCTCTAAGGAAACCATTCTCGATGGAATACCGCAAGCGTTCTGAACTTCAATGTTCTTTTTGAACTGCTCTATTTCACTGTCTGTATCTGCTATTAGCAGATATCCCCCCTGTTTAAAGTCAACATCCTTATCATAATCAAGTATTTCATTGGCATGTTCATAAAATTCAATGCTCCTCCTGGCAATTTTGCAGTTCATCTCAGTACCCCACTGCATCCTTACACCTGCACCGCACCTTCCGGTAGAACCACTGCATATATAGTTCTTTTCAAGCACCACAATATTCTTTACTCCCTTTTTAGCCAGGTTATATGCGGTTGAACATCCTGATATTCCTGCACCTATAATTACAATGTCCGCACTATTCTTCATTTTTTCTTCCCTCCTGCGCTATTAATCCTAATTTCACCCCTACAACGGGAGGTCTTGTGGTTTGAAATTTAATATCCTGCATATTTTGCCCGGTTGCGTTGGCTATTTCTCTCATTACAAGCTGTCCGCAGGTTTTACCCTGGCAAGGTCCCATTCCTATTCGTGTTATTCTTTTTATTTCATCATAGGTAGTATATCCTTCCTGAATTAAATCTCTCAACTGCTTTAGTGTAACATCAGAGCATCTGCAGATTATTGTATTTTCGTCCATTTACGCCTCCACTTTAATATTTCTGATATCGTACAAATATTTTCTGTCAGCTTCTATTGTAACAACAGGGGTTCTGTCAAAAGATTTGGGGTTCAAAACATTTAAAACCCTCACATCAGCCACATACCTGCCTTCTCTGTCCAAAGCCTTAACCAGGTCTCCTTCTTTGGGAAGAGGAAGAAATTCATAAGGTATTTTAATAAGTATGGCTTCTTCGGATCTTGAACCGTCAACTACCATTATTGCTAACCCGGGGCATTTGCTCAGACAGACAGCACAGCCGGTACAATTATCCCAATTAAGCTGTGGTATGTTATTTATATCCTCTCCCACTTTAATTGCATTAAATTTACAGGCATCCTGACACGGATTACAGGGAATCTCCTTATAACACTCCACAACAGCCACAGGGCCTTTATTGATTCTTTCTATTGAAGGGAACTTGCCCCTCACCATTTCTTCACTTGGAATTCCGGTTTTTTCGAACATTTCACCCTCCTGCTATATAACTATTTGTTCAATTCCTGCCAGTATGTGTTTGCCTACCGGTCCCGAACGCAAATCGTTTAATTGTTTTATATAATCTTTCTTTCTTTCTTCAAAGTTGCCAGGAGTATATCCTATTTTAGAAGCTGCACAAAGACCTGAAAGATAACCTTCCACCATGGCTGAACTTGCTTCTTCAACACCGGTTGCGTCACCTGCTGTGAATACGTTTTCGATTGTTGTTTCATAGTTTTCATTCCTTAAGGGAACAAATCCGCTTAGCTGCGGAACATACTTCGTCTGACACCCTCTCATGGCAAGCAGCTCATTTAATGGAGTCAGCCCCACAGATATACATATTACATCAACATCAAACTCCATTTCGGTTCCTTCTATAGCCTGAAATTTTTCATCTACCTGACAGACTATGGCTTTTTCTACAAATTCCTTTCCTATCGCTTCTTTTACGGTATGAGACGTCAATATGGGAACTCCCATTCTTCTGATTTTGGAAGCATGAACAAGATAACCTCCTATTTTAGGAGCAGCGTCCAGTATTGCGGCAACTTGAACTCCCGCCTGCTGTAATTGGTAGCTTACTATAAGACCTATATTTCCGGCTCCCACCATCAGCACTCTGTCTCCGGGCTTAACTCCATGAACATTCATTAATGTTTGCACGGCTCCGGCTCCATAAATTCCCGGCAAATCATTATTAGGAAATGCCAGTGTTTTTTCAAATGCACCTGTTGCCACAATAACAGCTTTAGGCTTAATTTTATAATAATTGTCTTCCTTGTGAAGAACTGTTACTACCCCATCCTCATACATTCCCACAACAGTGGTTTCCGTCAATATTTCCACATTATCTTTGTAATGGTTTAACTTATCCAGTAAAATTCCTGATATGTCAATTCCTCTAATTGAAGCATATTGCTTCTCTGAACCAAAAAACATATGAGTCTGCTTTATCAGCTGTCCTCCCAAACTTTTATTTCTTTCCACAATGCAAACCTTTGCAGAGCTTTCAGCCGCACTTAATGCTGCGCACAACCCTGCGGGGCCTCCGCCTATTATAAGCAATTCTACCTCTTTCACGCTATCACTCCCTTTCCTTCCTGAATTTCTACAACCATACCCTCTTTTAGGTCTGTTACACATGTTTTAACGTTTGCAACCCCGTTTACCGTCATCATGCAGGACGAACAATTTCCTATGGCACAATAAAATCCACGTGGTCTATGCATAAACAGGCTTTTGCCCAAGATTTTTACGCCTGAGGCATGAAGAGCCGCAGCAATTGTTTCTCCTTCATAACCTTCAAGCGTCTCCCCGTTAAAAGTAAAAGAAATTTTATTATCTTTGTGGAAATCAAGAATCGGATGTTCTTCAATTCTCATAGTCTTTCTCCTTCGCATAGATTTTAAATACAATTAATGAAATAAGCAATATTCATGCCAACGTTATCCCTGTTTTACAAAAATAATTATCCGTAAATAAACAGTTCCATAAAATCTCATGGCTAAACTACAAAATTATTCGTCAGTTTTCTGACATTTTGTCATAAATCCGGCACGTCTGTTTACTGACAGTAGCTCCTGCCATATATAATTTTACCAACTTTTCAGAAGCAGTATGAAAAAAAGTTAGAACATAGCCCGAATAACTTCAATCTTCAAAATATAAGAGCTTTCGTTCAAATGACCCGTCCAAACCGTGTGAACAGTACTGAATATAAACATTATTTTAATTGTTACAAAATAACTCTTGACAAAAATATCCTGAGTTTGACAGTTGAAGAACATCAAAGAGGCTGTAAATGCTTAAATTTAA
>ENA-UOOR01001787-UOOR01001787.1-fermentation-metagenome-genome-assembly--contig:-NODE-1787-length-24031-cov-91.591133_pt1 | contig 24031 bp, 23 predicted proteins | sample MGYA00245780_ERZ724029 | MGnify/ENA primary metagenome ERZ724029 (study PRJEB28704, sample SAMN03018315) | fermentation metagenome | biome: anthropogenic terrestrial biome; feature: soil... | reverse complement strand
ACTTAAAATCTTGTGACCATTACGGTTGTGCGGGTTCAAGTCCCGCTCCGAGTACTCCAAAGGGCTGTAAATCTGTTGATTTGCAGCCCTTTGTATTTCTTAGGGGCGCCAAAGGGGCGCCCAAATCAAAATAACAAAAACTTTAAGCATCTTTAACGGTCAGATAATAATTTAAAGAATAAATTCCTGATATTTTCCATTTTATCGTTATTTTTGCCGACAATGCTTTTCCGGAATAATTTATGGAATCAACTTTTCTCCGCCTTCAGCAAATCGTAAACCAATACACCTCGTATCGGTTAAAAAAAGCCATCAATCTTTTTGGTCTAAAATCGGAGTATTGGAATAAAGAAACCTTGCATACCCACATCGAGGAAGAAATTTACAATTCATCCCTTGAACTTATCGAACTTCACGAAAAACATCCTATCCTGCATATCATCACCAATTTCTCCGATTTGAAAAACGTGTTATGGGAAAGCACGTTTATCGAATCGCTTTCTCCCGATGAAAGAAAAAAGTATGGGAATTCCGAACAATTATCGTTGAGTTTTGAACAGTTGAAAAACGACAACACCATTTACGATGAACAAATTCCATACTTCTCCGGTATCCTTTCATCCATTTATTTAACCAAATACATCGCCTACCTGCAATCGCAATTGCCCCAAGAACAACCTGCACAAGTTTTGTCCGCATTGGAAACGAAATCCACTTTTGAAGCCGGGTTTACACTTCCTCAAATAAAATTATTGACTCAATGCGTGAACGAAGCCCGTATATTTACCGAAAGCATTACAACCGAAACATTTGAAAATATTTTATCCTGCACACTTGCCCGGCCACTAAAATCACGCAACAACCGATTGTTGGTATATTTCTTCTCCGCTTTGGACGACCGCAGCCTGATAAACCGCAATTGGCAAGCAGTTATCGATAAAAACCGCCTGTTTCTTTCCTCCGGAAAAAACAATCCACTTACCCAGACAGATTTATCTTCCGCCAAAACCGAATTAAAAGATTCCTCGCCGAAAGGTTCGGAAATCATCGACAAGTACCTCAAAGAACTGAAAAATCATTGAGAATAGGTTGATAACTCAACCATTGTCAATTACACCCCTGCTTTTCATCCTCTACTTTTGCCCTTGTAATTACAAAAACAAGGGTATGCAGACCCATTTGTATTCATTATTAAAAATAAAAACAAATGGAAAATTCAACATCAATTTTGGAACAACGCGTCCAACAATTAGAAAACAGCCTGTATCAGGCAAAGAAGATTCTCAGTTTCGAAGAAGCGTGCGCGTTTCTCAACTTTTCGAAAAGCTATCTCTACAAACTCACATCGGCGTGTGCCATTCCGCATTACAAACCAAGCGGGAAGATGGTCTATTTTGAACGGGAAGAACTGGAGAACTGGCTCAGGCAAAATCCGGTAAAAACCCGGGAGCAAATCGAAATGGAAGCCAACGCGTATATTTTGAAGAATAGCAAGAGACGATGAAAAGGGATAATGCTCAATACAAGGATCTTCAATCCAACAAGCAATCCAAAAACGAGCGCATCGAAACCTTTCTTCGCAGCGAGTTCGATTTTCGTTTCAATACCGTCAAATCCCGGACAGAGTATAAGGGGAAGGGCTCCGAGAAGCCCTTTTCCGTACTCACCAAGTTCGACATCAACTCCATCCGGCGCATATTGGACAGTAAAGGCGGCATCTATACCTCGCCCGACAACATCCGTAACATCCTGGAGAGCAATTTTGCACCGAAAGTAAATCCCATAAAAGAATACTTCCAAAACCTGCCCGCTTACTCATCCAACGACGACACGTTACCCATTACGGAGCTGGCGAAATGCGTAACGGTTAAAAACACCAACAATTGGAACGGATACCTGCTGAAATGGCTGGTGGCAGTTGTGGCCAATGCAATGGACGATACAGGATGTAAAAACCATACTTGTTTGGTGCTGACCGGCAGGCAGGGAGAGTATAAAACCACTTTTCTGGATATGCTTTGTCCCGAGAGTCTTCAGAATTATCTTTTCACCGGTAAAATCGATCCGCAGAACAAGGACGTCCAAACCCTGATGGCAGAATACCTGCTCATCAACATCGACGACCAGCTCCGGGCATTGAACAAGCGCGACGAGAACGAACTGAAAAATCTCATCACGGTAAATTTTGTCAAGTACCGCCGTCCGTATGATATCTACATCGAAGAATATCCGCATCGGGCGAGCTTTATGGCATCGGTAAACGGGAACGATTTTCTGACCGATCCTACCGGAAGCCGCCGTTTTCTTCCTTTTGAAGCGTTACACATCGATATCGACAGGATGAAGGACATCGATATGGATGAAGTGTACGGCCAGGCTTTTCGGCTGTACAAATCGGGATTCCGGTATTGGTTCGACAAGAATGAGACGGAAGAACTCAACTACTTCAACAACGAGTTTCAGATGCAGACGGTGGAATACGAAATGCTGATAAAGGGATATGAAGAACCGGATGAGAGTGACACCGAAGATTGTTTTCACACCACCACCGATATTGTCAACTACCTGCAACCCTTTTGTACGACCCGCCTTGTCGTAAAACAGATGGGCGAAGCCCTGCGTAAAAGTTCGTTCAAAAGGGAATCGAGACGCGTAAACGGCAGACCCGTTTGGGGTTACTTGCTGAAACAGGTAATCCCCGTGCCGTTTTAACTTTCAGTATTTTGCCTTACTACCTTACTACAACCTAAAAAAATAAAGAATAATACAGTGAAAGAAAAAGAGTTGTACTGTCGTAACATCTTTTTCGGACAAGTTACGACCCACTTACGACATTACTACACGGGCGCACGATGTAGTAGGACAAATCAAAAACTGTCGTAGGATGAAAATAGAAAATAACGATACTTTTTTCTTTCACTGTCAATGAATTAAACAGATGTAGTATGTAGTAAGAGAAAAAAACAAACCACCAAAATTTATAAACTTCTAAAACAGCAACCAACAATGAAAACCTCAATAGAAAACCTCAAACAAAACTCCATTAAACGGTATTTAGCCGAAAACGGCATCTACCCCGCGAGAGAATATGCCACTTATGCGCTGTACAAAAGTCCGTTCCGCAACGATCGAAAACCCAGCTTCAAAGTCGATTACAAAGACAACCTTTGGCGCGACTTCGGAAGCGAAGAAGGCGGAAGCATTATCGACTTGATAATGAAAATGAAACAATGCTCCTTTATTCAAGCCGTAAGACACTTGGAAGAAAAAGCCGACTTTCCTGTAATCGTCAAGCCCGCTTTTTCTTCCCCGGCGGAATCGGCCGGACGGATGAAATTGCTTCGCGTGGAGCAATCCCTTCCGCCCCACCTCGAAAGATATATCCGTGAACGAGGCATCCCCGCCCACTTAACGGCAGAATACCTAACAGCCGTTTATTACGATGTAAACGGCAGAGAGTATTCTGCATTGGGATTTAAAAACGACAAAGGCGGGTTTGAACTTCGGAATCCCGACTTCCAAGGATGTTATCCCCCCAAAACGATAACCACCTTTGACCACAACTCAACTACCTGTAATCTGTTCGAAGGTTTTACCGACTTTTTAAGCTACCTGACTTTGTATCCGATGAAAGAAAAAAGTCTTTTACCGGAATCGGCAGTGGTGTTGAACTCCACAAGTAACCTTGAAAAAGCTCTTCCGTTTCTTTCAAAACACGCCCAAATTTACGCTTACCTCGATAACGATGAAGGGGGAAAATCGGCAATGCAGAAACTTAAAAAAATGGGGTTTCCGGTAACCGACTGTTCCAACCTCTATGCAAACGATAACGATTTAAACGACTTTTTGCAGCGGATGATCCGACAAAAACCGGTTAAAAATATCGCAAAATCAAGACGAATGAAATTCTAATTACAGACCATAGCACATCCGAAAACCGGACAAATTGAGATGAAAACAAGGTTAAATTCGTTGAATGAACAACGAAGCACGGATCTCGAAAAATGTAACTAAGCAAGTTTGTGTTTCGGGCAGCCCGAAACCTTGTTTTTCATCCCGTTGGTCTCCATTTTCACCCATAAACAAGCATAGAAATGACATTAAAAATACCCGCAAATAAAGGCGGTCGTCCCGCCAAAAGTTTAGCCGAAAAACGCAAGTATCGGCTATCGTTAAAACTCAACACGAACGAATATTTTCAACTCAAAAGCAAGGCAAAAATTGCCTGCAAAAATCGGTGCGATTTTCTTCGCGAATTGATTCTATCGAGAGATGTGAAGCAACGATTTTCGTCGGAACAAATCGCCATTCTCCGCAAAATCGGCGGAATGGCAAACAACCTGAACCAACTCGTAAAATTGGCACACGTGCAAGGCGTTTGGTTTGTGGAAACAACGGCGAAAATGCTGATGAGCGAATTGGACGAACTCTTAAAACGCATCCGATTATGACGGCAAAAATCGTAAAAGGAACGAGTTTTTCGGGTGCAGTCGGCTATATGATGAGCAAGAAGGAAAAAGCCGAAATACTGAAAGCCGAAGGCGTCCGAATGGAACCGAAGGAACTCACGGTGAAAAGTTTCGAGATGCAAGCATCGATGCACCCAAACGTGAAGAAACCGGTTTGGCATATCTCGCTCAACTTTTCGGAACAGGATAAGCATAAATTGACCAACGAAAAAATGGTGGAAATAGCCGAAGCCTATCTGCAAAAAATGAACATCAAAAATACGCAGTATCTGATTGTCCGGCATCACGACCGCCAACATCCGCATATCCATCTCTGCATCAACCGCATTGATAACGACGGCAAGCTGATATCGGACAAGAACGAAAAATACCGCAGTACCGGCGTCTGCAAAGAACTGACCAAAGCACACGGTTTATACTTCGCCCCGGGAAAAGAAAACGTAAACCGCGAACGGCTGATCGGAAACGATAAAATCAAGTACGAGATTTACGATGCGTTGCAACGAGCCATTCCCAAAAGCAAAACGTGGGAGGAATTGGAAAAGCAATTGAAAAACGACGGCATCACATTTCAATTTAAAACCGCCGGAAGTACCGACAAAATCCAGGGAATTATCTTCGAAAAAGACGGTTTAAGGATGAGTGGTTCAAAAGTGGACAGGGAATGCAGTTTTTCGAAAATCGACCGGGAAATCAAAGATAACGCCCTTGAAACGATACAGGAATCCGAACGACAATTGGATAATTTGCTGTATAATCAACTATCGCTAACCAACGAAGTAATCGGAGTCATTGACTCGCTTTTCTCATTTCTTGGGGATTCCCTGGGATCGTTTCTCGAACCGAGCAGCCCGCATTACGACGCTACGCTTGCTGACTATATCCTGGCGCTGAAAGCGAGAAAACGACAGGTGCAAAGTCGTATAAAAATCAGCAGAATAAGATAAAAAAATATTTACAAAAACAATAAAAACTAACTCTAAAATCCACAATTTATGACTACAACTAACAACGAAAACATCCTGATGATGTTTGAAGAAATCAACCAAAAGTTGGACAGAACTAACCAACAAATCGAGAAAATCGGACAAAAACAGCCGGAAGAAACAGATAACGAGCAAATATCGGAACTTAAATCGACAATGGAAAGGGTTTACGAAAGCCAATCTGAGAAACTACACGCCATTGAAAACGCCATCCGTACCGAAAAACGTAAAATCGAATTTACACCTACATCCACTTTCGGAATGGCTTTTTTCTTTTCAATGATGTTTATGCTTTTGGCTATGACTGTTTGGAATAATTCGCTAAGAAATCAGAATGCCACGCTTTCGGACAACGATTTGAAATTCCGCTACATCCAAATGATAGGCCACGCCACTGATGAAGAGTTATCCGCCATAGATACTGTTTTTTATTTCAATAGAAACAGCAAGGGAATTAAAACGTTACGCAAACAGGTGGAAACGTTTGAGAAAAATGTGGAAGAGCGGGCGAAGATAATGGAGCGTGAGGAAAGGTTAAAAAGAGAAAAAGAGAAAATTGAAAGTCAACTGAAATACAAGAAATAAAGCTTAAATCGAAGTTAATATGTTAATTATTGCTGTTATTGGCGATTTTTTTAGTATTTGATGCAACATTTTACGAAAAAATTCATCTATTTATTACAGACAACATTTTTATCAACTATATTTGAACAAATTTAAAAGCTGTTCATTTATGAAAACAAAAATCTTATTTCTATTTTTAATCGGCATCTTGTTTGGTTGTAATTCTGATAATATGGATATAAATCTCGCCACAGATGCACCCAATCAAATTCTGATGCTAAAGGTAGATTACACAACGAACACTTTTGAAGGTGGAACCATATTCGGTTTCTCAAAACCAACGGATAATTTTACTATTATAAACGAATACGTAGAACCGAGTGATTTTGGCAATGTTAAACTTATTTACAAAGAATTGAATGAGACTCTATTTGCTGGTACTATTCATTGGATGGGATTAGGCAAAATGACGTTTCCCGAAAAACTTGAACCTGCCAATTCTTTTGAACACGTTAAAACTTACGACCTACGTTATCCAAACGGTTTTGAAGTCGTATTTAATCCGGATAACAGGGAATTGGATTATGGTAAAGCGTGGCAGTCCATTCAGGGTTTGGTAAAAGTGAGAGAGTTTTTAGCCGCTAATCCCGATCAAAAGGCGAAACTGTTTCTGTACACGCCAAGCGTTGGTGCAGGCAATCCAAAAGACTGGTATTGGGTAATTTATTTGAAGAAGTAAATTGCAAAAATTAGTTTCATCCCACTTGCCACAATTTCCGGATAATGTTTTTTGATGTATTCGCGAACAGTTCTCAAAGATTTTGAAAAGCTGTTGTGAACCGTTTGTGTTGTCGTGTTCAGTTCGCCGGCAGTTTCTTTGGCAGGAATATTTTCCAAACGCATCCAAAAGGCATCTTGGTTTAATGTGGAACTGTTTTTCAACGCATCGCGAACAATTTGCAACAACTCTTCTTTTTCGATGTTTTCGTGCGAGGTTAGAGAAGAAACGATATTAGCATCTTCTGCCGGAATAGTTTCGGGAACAGCGATGCGATACATATCGTAAATACGAAAACGCAAGTGTTGTAACATATATACTTTTACACAACCGGTTTTATTCGTACGCAAAATACGCGGGTTTTCCCAAAAAGCAAGCCAGAAATTCTGAACAATATCTTTTGCCACTTCTTTATTATGCACCTTTGATACAACAAAACACAGAACGGTATGACTATACCTTTCATAGAATTGAGAAAAAGCCTTTCTGTCTTTATTCTCAATTGCCTTCAATAATATTTCATCAGAGGTTTGCAATCTGAAACAAAAATAGTAATTTTATCCGTTCTAAACGTTCCGTCGACAACAGAATGAAAGAAGAAAAATTAACGGCTAAGGAAAAAGCGGCAATTACGCGCGATTTGTTCGAACGATATCGCCGGGGAGAAACTTCGCAGACAGAGAATGAAGTCATCGAATCGCTTGAATCTGCCTTTATTCCTAAAAAAGAGTTCGAAATTACCGATGAGTTGATTGATGAATTAAATACCGAAACAACCGATTTTATTTTCCGAAAAATTGAAAACCCCAAAAAACGCAGGCTCTCGCCTATTCTTATTGGCTCGGTGGCGAGTATTCCGTTGTTGGTTATTGGGATATTCGTGTTTTACAAACCGCAATCTCAACAAACTAAAGATAACGAAATACAATATGTTGCAACCGATGCAATCAAAAATATCACCTTATCCGATGGTTCGCAAATCATTTTAAATTCGGGTACCAGGTTACGTGAAAACTCACGGGAAGTGTGGCTTGACGAAGGCGAAGCTTTTTTTAATGTGAAACCTGATGCTAACAACCCATTTGTAGTACACTTACGCAACGATTTAAAAGTACGGGTGCTGGGAACAAGTTTTACGATTCAGACTTACGAAGAATTACCGCTTCAAGAAGTGAGCGTGTTGAGTGGAAAAGTAAATGTTTCCATTCAGAATAGCCCAAGCATAGAACTTATAGCCAACCAACAGGCAATATACAACGTAACCGAAAAAGAACTCTCGAAAAAAACAACAAACAGTGCACAAAAAGCTGCCTGGCGTTCGGGAACAATCGTTTTGGAAAACGGTACGGCAGAAGAGTTGCGCTTGCGCATCCGGCAACTGTACGATAAAAATATTGTTTTCGAAAACCAACCCGAAGCGATGTCCATAAACATAACACTCGACAAAACCGCCGCACTAAACGAAATAGCGGATGAAATAGCCACCTTGTATGATTTATCCTATCAAATTGCGGACGATAAAATAGTTTTCCAATCCCAAAATGCTACGGAACTTCCCTAAAATACTATCTGTAATTTTTGGTTTATTTTTTGTGGGAAACGTATTGGCACAAACCATTTCGTTTCCAAATGAAACTATGCTTTCCCGTATCGAACGTATTGCCGAAGTTGCCAAAGAAACCGGAAAATCCATTACGTATGAGTCGCAATTTTTAACCGATATTTCAGTTCCGCCACTCAAAACCACATCTGTCGACATTGAAACGTGGCTGCGTTTATCACTCGGGAATACACCGCTAACCTATCGTAAAATCAACGCTACACGTTTTGTAATCGTCCGTCGCACCGAAGAAAAACCCGCCTATGGAAACCTGGCGGGCAAAATTACCGACACGTTTGGCGTACCGCTTGCAGGTGCAACCATCGAAGTAAAGAATGCGCAAAAGGGAAGAATGACGGGATTGAATGGCGATTATGCGATGCCGCTTTCCACAGGTGTTTTTGACATTGAAATCCGTTTTTTGGGATATGAACCGATAGAGATTAAATCCGTTAAAATAAACACAAAACAAACAACGCGTTTGGATGTGGCTCTGAAAGAAACAAATGTTTCGCTAAACGAAATCGTTGTTACTCAAATTCCGCCCGAAAACACCATTATCGGCGCATTGCGAGCACAACGAAACACACCTTACGTGAGTGCTGTTCTTGCCGCACAGGAAATAGAACGCTCAGCCGCCAACACCGTTCGCGATGCGCTGCAACTCATTCCGGGTATCGTTACCACCGAAAATAACGGTATTATCGTTCGTGGCGCGGGCGGGCGATGGAATGAAATCGCCATCGACGGGATTCCGATATCCAACTATGATCCGGCGTACAACATTTTTTCTTTCGATTTATTACCCGTTTCACTGGTGGATAATATCCGCTTGTTGAAATCAGCTACCCCCGACATTCCCACGAGTTTCGGTAGCGCAATGACCGATATCGTCACAAAAGACATTCCCGAACGAAATTTCGTGCAACTGAAAGCAGAGCTCCAACAGAATCCGCAAAGTACTTTTCAAAACCAACGCGGACGAAAATACGGCAAATGGGATTTTATTGGATTAGACGACCACAGTCGCGAAATACCGGAAAATGCTACAGAAATTCCTGCCGAACATTTTCGGATTTACGACCGCAAAACACCACCGTCACAACAATATTCCGTAACTATCGGGCGTACACGAACATTATCTGATAACGGCAACCGTTTCGGGTTGTTGTTTTCTCTTTCTTACCAAAACACGCAACGGCAATCGATTATTGAACATACGCAACGTGGCAGATGGAAAAGCATCGGGCAATACACGGGCAATATGAGCGAGAGCCGAAACGCGGGACACACATACGGCTACAACGCGGTTACGGGCGGAATGCTGAACGTGGGATGGCAATTTGCCAAAAACAGAATAAGCTTGCGGAATATTTTCACGAGAAGTTTCGATAACGATTTAACGGAAATATCGCAACACCTGGAAGACATTCCGGAGAATGACGAGAACCTGAGTCGTCAGTTTTTCAATTATCCTACATTCTCCGGTTTATTGCAGAACAAGCTGGATGGTCAGCACCTCATCGGCAACGTTTCGCTACAATGGAATGCATCGCACACGCTTGTGCAACGTGAGCGGAAAGATGCCGCGTTTTCGGAAATGTACAAGCCGTTGCGCGACGATTCACTCTTGTATTTTCTGCACAACAATCCTCAATTAAAAGACATCTACCCTGCATCGAGCGGACGATACCGAAATAGGGAACAAAGTTTCAGGATGGGAGCATCGGTTTCGTTTCCTTTTCATTGGGCAAATTCGGCAAGTAAATTCACTGCCGGATATAATGCCAACTACAAGCGCATCCGATACGGATTCAGCGAATTGATTTTGCAGTATAAGAACACACCCGCACCGGAAATTTATCGGACGTTTGAGCAAGACAATTTTGAAAAAACGATGATGGATCATTTCCCATTCGCGATGTTGGAGCACCGTTGGAGCGAAAAATTACGCGTGATTTGGGGTGTGCGTGCCAATTACGAAAACATTGTGCGCAAATGGGAGTTTATGCCATCGGCAAACGTTACATTCACGCCGATAAGAGATTTGAATGTACGTTTGGGATATCAACGTTCCGTTATTCATCCACAATTGGCTGATTATGTTCCTTTCCCTGTTTACGATACCTATTTACTCGGTACATCTGTTAACCGTCCGATACGTTCATCGTCTGTTCAATCTGTTGATTTTCAGATTGAAAAACAACTAGGTGCGTTCGATTTTATTTCTGTCGGATTGTTTTACAGGCATATCAAGCATCCTATTGAACGTACCACTTACGAATATCGGCAAGACGAGCGAATGTATGTGTTGCAAAACTCGGATAAGGCAGTTAATTACGGCATCGAAGCAAATGCGCGCAAACAATTGGATTTTATTGCCGATGCCGTTTTTATACGCAACATTCAATTTTCTGCCGGATATACGCTCACCCGTTCATCCGTTTACGGCAAGAGAATGGAAATGAGAGATAAAGACGAGTTTATTGAAACCGAGAGCATACAAAAACGGCCGCTTTCGGGACAGATGCCTTATTTGCTAAACATTGGACTTAACTATTCAGTGAAAAACCTGAATGCGAATGTGATATTTAACCGAAGTAGCCGTCAACTTTTTGTGTTGGGTGAGAACGCACACGGACACGAATACCGCGCACCGTTTAACTCGCTGGAAACCGCGATAAGTTATCGGTTGAAAAATGGTATTTCGCTTAAATTGAGTGGGATAAATCTATTGAATGCCAACGAAATTTTTTACACAAACACGCCCGACGATTATGTTCGCGATGAATATAATTTTCCGACTGAAAATCTTCTTCCACACAAATCCGAAAATTATGACGAAGGGCGCGACCCGGTTATTCATAAAACATACGATGAAAGAGCATTCTCCTTTTCTGTTAACCTCACATTCTAATTCACGTTTTTTTAACTAAGATATCGGTTAGGTTTTTAGCTGTTTTTACGTAATACATATAGATTATCAATCTGATGTAATTTATATGCAAAAACGACATAGAAACCGAAAACAATACTTTAAAGAGCTAGCACAAACATGCGAAAAATATTTTCTCCCATTTATAGAACATCATAAAGAAATTATTCCGGAACTCAATATTTTAGAAATTGGATGTGGAGAAGGTGGCAATTTGCAACCGTTTTCAAAGCGAGGATGTAAAGTAACCGGGATTGATATTTCCGATGTAAGAATTGAAGAGGGAAGACAATTTTTTCAGGAAGAAGGACTGCAAGGCAATTTCCTATACCAAGATATTTTTACAACAAGTTTTGAAGAAAAATTTGATATCATCATTATTCACGATGTTATTGAGCACGTGCTTGACAAGAAACGATTACTGACAATAGCCACATCTCTCTTAAAAAGTAATGGATTAATTTATGTTGGTTTTCCGCCGTGGCAAATGCCATTTGGCGGACATCAACAAATTTGCCACAATAAAATAATATCTTCTTTACCGTTTATTCATCTTTTGCCTGAAAAAGCATATAAAATATTATTGGAGAAAACAGGGGTAAATCAGCGTACAATAACCGAATTGATAGAGATAAAAGATTGCAGGACAACAATTGAACACTTTAAAAAGCTCGTCAAAGAAATCGGATTAACACAGGTAGACGAAGCTTATTATTTTATTAATCCACACTATGAGAGCAAGTTTGGATTAACACCTCGCAAAACCTTTTCATTATTTTCGGCTATTCCTGTTTGGAGAAACTTTTTTACCACATCGTATTTTGCTATTTTGAATAAGAAAAATCAAGATTAATGATAATTATCTGAATAATAGAATAATAAACAACTATTTACACATTTAAAAACTTTATTTTATGAAAACAAATCTATTTAACAAAATTGGTTTAAGCATCGTGCTTATTGTTCTTTCTGCTTTTTTGTTCTCAAAAGCACAATCCCAGATCAGATACGCCTCTGATGGGAAATTGACTATCGGAAACACTCAACCTTATGAATTTTATGGACAAACAGTTGAGGGAAGTGGAATGTATTTTAAGTCTCTCACAAACAGATTCTTGCAACTTGATGTTTCTCCGTCTAGTCCGAGAATAGCTGGAACAGGAAATCAAGTCGTTTTTTATAACACTAAAACTAGCACATTCAACAGTATTCAAGTGGCAAATGTGTATAACTATTCTGATGCTAAAGCTAAAACAAACATTCGCCCTTCGATGTATGGTTTAAACGTAATTAGCCAACTGCGCCCTGTAACTTATCAGTTTGCGGGCGAAAAAGAAATGGGGCGAAGCAGTAATTTAGAAATTGGATTGCTCGCCCAAGAGGTTGAAAAAATCTTGCCAAACATTGTATATACAGATGATGAAGGCAAAAAACTAATAAACTACATTGCTTTAATTCCGGTGTTGATTGAATCTGTGAAAACACTTCAAGCAGAAGTAAACGAATTAAAGAAATCCGCTAAATAGATATTATATAATACATTATGCATAATCTAAACCGTAATATTTATGAGATATATAAAATTTATCGTTTCTGTGTTGTTCTTCATGTCTTTGACCTTTGTTGGTTGTTCTGATGAACAAGTCTTAGATAATGAGACAATTGAAGAAACGAACATTAGTAGTACCCGAGCGGTAGAAATTACCGACTATTATTGGTATCAAGGCAAAAAAATCGGGTTGAATAAGAACGAAAGGAAAAAATTCATCCTTTTTAGGCAAGAAGATGTTATGAAGTTGAACGCGAATTTTGCTAATTTTAAATTTACCGATTCGCCTTCCGAAGTTAAAATCTCTCCCAAAGTGAAAAACTCAAAAGCAACAACTTTGGGCTCATCCTTAATGTGGGCAAGCATTGAAACTTCCGAATCTCTTATGAAATATAGTGAAATTCTTTATGAAGCTCCTTATTTTACAACCAAGGATGGATATGAATTAGGACTGAGTCATTTGTTCTATGTAAAATTGAAAGCCGAAGAAGATATAGATATACTTACAGAAATGGCAACCAAATTCAACGTTGAAATCATTGGAAACAATGAATATATGCCGCTATGGTATACACTAGGATGCACAAAAATGTCGAATGGAAATGCTTTGGAAATGGCAAATATTTTTTATGAGACTAATTTGTTTGCAGAAGTACATCCGGACTTGATGACACCAATCATTACAAGTTGTGTTAATGATACGCACTTTAATAGTCAATGGAACTTGTTGAATACAGGACAAAATAACGGAACTTTAGGCTTTGATATAAGATATTGTGGCACCAGAAGTATCACAAGCGGTTCAAATGGAATTATTGTTGCAGTAATTGACCACGGAATTCAGTTAAATCATCCGGATTTGAATATCCACCCGATAAGCTATGACACAGAAACAGGAACATCGCCAAGTATCGTAAGAGGAAATCATGGTACTGCTTGTGGAGGTATAATAGGAGCAGTATCGAATAATAATCTTGGTGTTGCAGGCATAGCATCTAATTCGCCATTAATGTCTATAAGCAATAATTTAATTTCTGCTCCCGACTACAATCAGAAAGTTGCAGATGGATTTAATTTTGCTAGGACTAATGGCGCTTCTGTTATTTCCAATTCTTGGTTTTCACCAACTCCACAGGCTATACTAACGGATGCTATTCAAAATGCAATATCAAATGGTAGAAATGGCAGAGGGTGTGTTGTAGTTTTTGCGACAGGTAATGATAATTCAGCTGTAAGATATCCAGCCAATGCAATCCCAGATATCATTGCTGTTGGGGCAATGAGTCCTTGTGGAGAAAGAAAAAGTCCAACTTCCTGTGATGGCGAAAGCTGGTGGGGAAGTAACTTTGGAACAACGCTAGATATTGTCGCACCGGGGGTATTTATTCCAACTACAGACAGAACAGGAAGTGCGGGATACAGTTCAGGAGACTATTTCTTGACTTTTAATGGAACATCCTCCGCATGTCCTCATGTTGCTGCGACTGCTGCATTAATTTTATCAGAAAACCCATTGTTGACACAAAGGCAAGTTGCTGACATTATTGAGAGTACTGCACAAAAAGTTGGTAATTATAGCTATTCATCAACAAGCGGAAGACCAAATGGCACTTGGAATCAAGAAGTGGGATATGGTTTGTTGAATACTTTCGCGGCTGTAGCAAAGGTAAAAAGTGAAACTCTTAGTTTTTCAAACCAAAGTATTTATTCAAATTTATTTGCTGGTAAGTGGAATGTAGTTGCAAATAATGTAAGTGTGTCAAATAATGCACACTTGACCTTGAATTTTGGAGAACAGATAACTATCAATCCACCGTTTACGGTAAATATCGGTTCGCAACTAAGTATTTATCGATAATAATAATTCAAATCCATTTATGTTCAAAAATAACGGGGTGAGTATTTCATCCCGTTTTTCTTCCTGGTTTATCACATCAACCTTCTCAACTCCTCCGCATCTGGTAAAACACCCCGATATTTCTCCGGCAATTCCGTTGCCAATTTGTAAGTGGCAACACCCATCGGTTTAGATGTATCTCTGAGAGCATACTCCACAATTTTTTCTTTCTTCGATTTGCAAAGAATAATGCCGATGGAACGGTTCTCGTGCGGCAACCGAACCAAATCATCAAGGGCGGAAAGATAGAAATTCATTTTCCCGAGATATTCAGGTTTAAATTCCCCCCGTTTTAAGTCAATCGCTACCAAACATTGCAATTGGCGATTGAAGAAAAGTAAATCGACAAAATATTCTCTGTCTTCGACAATAAAGCGATGCTGATTACCGATAAAGGCAAAATCCTTTCCCAACGACATAATAAAGTTTTTGATATTCAGCACGATTTCACTTTCGAGTACGCGTTCATCCACCTCGTCGTCGGGCGATTCAATATTGATGTAATCCAACAAATATTCATCTTTAAACGAAAGGAGTGCTTTCCGACGCAAGTCGGCATCGGAAATGGTTATGGCAAAATTGTTGGGAAGTTTTCCTTGTTTTGCAAAAAGATTTGATTTTAGATTGTTTTGTAAAACCCTATAATTCCAAAATTCAGTTGCACATTTTCCAATGTAAAAAAAGCGTTCTTCTAACGTTTTGGTTTTGATAATTATCTCATAATGATGTGAGAACCCAACAGATAAAAAACTATTCCACGTATCCATCTCTAAATCGTCCGACACTGTCGGACGATTTGCGGCCAACAAATCAATCTGAATTTCGTCCGACAGCATCGGACGAATTGATTGTATGTGATTTTCAGTGATTAAGTATGGTTGCCATTCTTCATAAAATTGTCTCATGCGTTTGATATTTGCGGGCGAAAACCCTCTCAATCCGGGCAATTCCTGTTGAAGTCTTTCTGAAATACTTTCAATGGCGCCGGTTCCCCAAAAGTGGTTCCGGCTATTTTCGGAAATAAATTTCCCGATACCGAAATAGAGCGAAAGCATTTCACGATTAGCTAATTTTGCAGCCCTATAACGACTTTGTAAAATCGCATTTTTTATTTGCCGAACGACGTCAGCATAATTTATGGATATACTTTGTTCCATTGAGAGAAGTTTTTTGTTTCAGTTGTAAACTCTTTTACAAAGTTAAATATTTTCCGTTTAAATCTTTAATTCAGGTAAACTGTCAATCGCTTTTTGCTTAAGTTCATCAACGGCACGGGTGTATTTTTCGGTGTGCTGCAAGCCACTATGTCCCAGCAAGCTTGCAACGGTTTTAATATTTGCCCCGTTATTTAAAATGTTTACTGCAAACGAATGTCGGGCGCAGTGCCAGGTGATATGCTTTTGAATTTTAGCTCGTTTTACCCAATATTTCAACGATCGTAAACACATCGACTGGCTTGGTAGATTAAAGATTTTGCTATCTATCTGTACGCCTTCTTCGTTAACTTCAGGTTTACCTATAAGTTGGAGCAGTCCATCGTTTAAGGGTGTATTAACCCAACTTTTAGAACTCTGACCCTGTGCTTTTTTCTGATTAAAAGTAAGTAATTTGTTAGAAAAATCGACATTAGAATACCGTAAGCCTTTTACATCGCAATGCCTAATTCCGGTGTAAAGACAAAAAATAAAAGCTCGTCTAACGTCCATATTTTGTTGCGGATAGGTTGTCCTTATAAGTTGCTCAATTTCCTTAATACTCAACACATCTTTTGTGAGGGCAGCTTCGTCACCTTTGCACTGAACGTTTAAGCACGGATTTTTACGTATGTAATCTTCTTCGACGAGATGTTTGATGATTTTCTTAAATCGCTTGTAGTGAGTGAGAGCACCTTCTCCTTTACTAATACTTTTTAAATATTCAACAAACTTTACAATCATCGCCTTGTCGATTTGCTCACCACTTATTCGCTCTTTGTATAATGGATATTCTAACGCGATAAAATCCTTGAAGCGTTTTATGGCTGCCTTTATCATTCGCTTATCGCCTTTGGTGTAGTTTTCATAATAAGCATCCATACAATCGAAGATGTTTACTTTTTTGAAAGTTGGTAGTCGATAGCCGGTTGCAGCATCTTTCATCTGCTGTTCTTTTTCATAGCGAATCTGTTTTGCCAACTCTAATGTTTCTTTGTTTGTTTGGCGTTCGATAGGTGTTCGTGGGTTTTTCAATAAATACAGATTTAACGACTCCTTTTTTCGACTTTTTCTCACCATTTCTTCGCCGGTATCCTCATTTACGGTTTTTACATATCCCATATAATATTCGAGATACAAACTGTACGTTCCATTTTTAAGCTCTTTCTGCATAAGCTTAGGGTTGTCGGTGCTTTTTCCGTCAAGTTTTGCCATTGCATTCTTTTTTTTATTTACTTTGCAAATATAGAAATTAAATCTGGAATTCTGGGGTGCCCAGGGGGCGCCCAAACCGACAAAAAAGGGTGAAAATTGGCAAAATCGGAAAATAATGGAAAATCATAATGAATTGATATTTAGTGCTATGATTGCTTTTGCCTTCCCTTGTTTTAGGGGTTGGGTACTCGCTCCGAGTACAAGAATCCGCTGATAATCGACTGATTGTCAGCGGATTCTTTTTCGGAGCGCCAAAAGGACGGCAAAGAAATCAAGAGATATGATTTAAATAGCTTTAAATCAATCGCATACCCATATCTTTCCTTTTATCCTTATTTTAGCCTTTAATCATTTCAATAATTATGCTATGGAAGCAATCATTACTCGCCTACAAAATTTCATTAATGAGTTTACATCATATAGATTAAAAAAATCAATCGACCTTTTTGACTTGAAATATAGATATTGGGACGATAAAATTTTGCATTTACATATACCAAATCCTTTCCGATATGGATTCAGATATTGAATTGTTGGAAAAGCGTTTGCAAAAAACAGAACTCATCAAACAAGGAATGATGCAGGAACTGCTTACCGGAAGAATACGGCTGGTAGCAGAATATGAATCGTATAGTACGGTAGCAGAAGATACACCAAAGTATACTAACATCCAGCTTATTTTACTTTTTATGAAAAATATAAAATAAATTTTGTCACTATTATACCTTTTATCTACTTTTGTATAATAAGAGGAATTCTAATTATACATTTTATTTTATGAAAGACTTTGTTTCCGGCAAATATATCAATCAGGGATATTATAAAAGTTTTCAACCCGGCTTTATTAACAGGCGCTGGCAGGTTGACGATATGCATCTGCTCAGCCTGCTTAGTCAGGCAGACAGGCATCTTGGGAGGTTGGATATGTATTCTCAGTACGTCAATATAGACCTGTTCATTCAGATGCATATTGCCAAAGAAGCTATTCAATCGTCAAAAATCGAAGGTACGCAAACCAATATGGAGGAGATTTTTTTAGATAAAGATGAGATAAAAAAAGAAAAACGCGACGACTGGGAAGAAGTGCAAAATTATATTCTTGCCATGAACGAAGCAGTTTTGCAGCTGCACAGATTACCTTTTTCGAGCCGTCTTATCAAGCAAACGCACAAAGTATTGCTTCAGGGTGTTCGTGGTGAACAGAAACAACCGGGAGAATACCGCACCAGTCAAAATTGGATAGGCGGAGCTACTATAAATGATGCCGTATTTGTACCGCCCGTACATACTTCTGTTGCTGAATTGATGTCGGATATAGAAAAATTTGCCCACGACGAACTGAATCATTTGCCGGATTTGCTCAAAGCCGCCATTATTCACTATCAGTTTGAAACCATCCATCCCTTTTTGGATGGCAATGGACGTGTTGGCAGATTACTTATCACGCTTTATTTGGTGGACAAAGGGATATTAAAACGACCGATTTTGTATTTATCCGATTTTTTTGAGCGTAATAGAATGTTGTATTACGATAATTTAATGCGGGTACGCACGCATAACGATATGAATCAATGGTTGAAGTTTTTCCTGACCGGAATCATCGAAACTGCGAAAAAAGGAGTGACTACTTTTGACGGTATCATGATGCTGCAAAAAGAGATTGACCGCAAACTGAAAGAATTTGGAAACCGAAGCGGCGATGCCTACAAAGTGATAGACTATCTCTACAACCGCCCGACCATCGACGCACAAAAAGTGGCAAAAGTAATTGACAAATCACCACGAACAGCCTACAAACTGATAGAAACGCTGGAACAAGCCGAGGTAATCAAAGAGATTACTGGCGCTGAAAGAGGAAGGATTTACCTGTTTGAAGATTATATAAACTTATTTGAAGATTAAAAATAAATCCAACCATGAGCAAAGTAGGAGAAATTGAAAGGAAACAGTATCAAAATTCCGATAGTATCAATTTTAGCTTTGACAACCGCAGTCTGGTTATACGAAACAGGCAATCGGTTATAAATAAAAACCGCCTGTTTCTATCATCTGGTAAGGACAAACTTCTCAAACAGTCAGATTTATCTTTTTCCGTCGAGTTTTGCCGTTACATTCTTTTTTTTATTATTCTTTGGCGAAAGACCCGCTTCTTCCGTGAGTATATTGATTGGACTAAAGAGATGTAAACTATCACTAAAAGTGTTTATTTAAGCCACAAAAAAAAGGATTTATAGAGGAAACATAGAAATTAAATCCGGATTTCCGGGGCGCCCAAACCAACAAAAATGAGTGAAAATTGGCAAATAAAGGAAAGTTGTAATGGCTTGATATACATGGAGGTGTTTGCTTTTGATTTCCCTTGTTTTTGGAGTTGTGTACTCGCTCCAACTACTGCAGAATGCTGAAAATCTATTGATTTTCAGTATTCTGTGTTTATGCGAGGGTGTTAATACAAAACAAGATAAAGATAGATTTGGGTTGTGTGTTAATAATTGTTTATATTAATGATTTTTTCCGTATTTGATGCAACATTTTACGTAAAATCTCATCTACTAATTATAGGCAATGTTTGTATGAATTTATAAAGGTATTTATTTATGAAAATAAAAATCCTGTTTTTATTTCTAACCGGCATCTTGTTAGGTTGTAATTCAGAGAATATGGATGTAAGTATGGAGACAAATGCTCCTACACAAGTTCTGATGCTAAAAGTCGATTACACGACGAACGCTTTTGAGGGTGGAACAATATTCGGGTTTCCCAAAAAAACCGATAAATTCACTATTGAAAACAAATACGTTGAGCCAAGCGATTTTGGCAGCGTCAAACTGATTTACAAGGAACTCAATCAGACTCTTTTCGAGGGAGCCATTCACTGGATGGGTTTGGGGAAAATGACGTTACCGGAAAGATTGAAGCCGGCAAGTTCTTTTGAGTTTGTACTAACCGAAGACCTCCGCTATCCAACCGGTTTTGAAAATGTGTTTAATCCCTACAATCGGGAGTTGGATTATAACAAGGCGTGGCTATCCGTTCAGGGCTTGGTGAAAGTACGCGAGTTTTTAGCCGCCAACCCCAACCAAAAAGCGAAGCTGTTTCTGTATACCCCGAGTGTTGGTGTAGGTGATCCAAAAGATTGGTATTGGGTGATTTACTTGAAGAAATAATTTACCGCCACCACCATGGCGAAAAATATTTTTAACCCGCTATTTAAGATTTCGGGATAATGCTTTTTTATGTGTTCCCGAATAATGCTTAATGACTTTGAAAAAATATTATGAACCGTTTGAGGTGTTGTATTCAGTTTATTAGCCACTTTTCTGGCCGGAATGTTTTCCATTCGCATCCAAAAAGTAGTTTGAGTTAATATGGAACAGTTTTTCAAGGCATCGTGTACAATTTTCAGCAACTCTTCTTTTTCGATGTTTGCGTATGCGGTAACGGTAGAAGCTATTTGTGCATCTTCCACCGGGATGGTTTCAGGAACAGCGATGCGGTATATATCGTAAATACGGAAACGCAGGTATTGCAACATATACACTTTTGCACAACCGGTTTTATTTGCACGCAACATACATGGGTTTTCCCAAAAGGAGAGCCAAAAACTCTGAACGATATCTTTCGCAACATCCAGGTTGTGCACTTTGGACAGTACAAAACAAAGAACGGTACGCCTGTACCTTTCATAAAATTGATCAAAAGCCTTCCGGTCTTTATTCCCAATCGCTCTTAATAATATCTCATCCGTTGCTTGCAAACTGAAACAAAAGTAGTAATTTTATCCATTCTAAACATCTCATCGATAGAAGAATGAAAGAAGAAAAATTATCGGCTAAGGAAAAAGCGGCAATTACACGCGATTTATTTGAGCGATACCGTCGGGGTGAAACCTCACAGACAGAGAATGAGATCATCGAATCGCTCGAATCGACGGTTATTCCCGAAAAAGAATTTGAAATTACCGATGAGCTGCTCGATAAATTAGAAACCGAAACGACCGATTTCATTTTCAAAAAAGTTGAAAAACCCAAAAAGCGAATACTTTCACCTGTCCTTATCGGCGCGGTGGCGAGTATCGCGCTATTGGTCATCGGGATATTTGTATTTTACAAGCCACAACCTTCTCAACATAGAGTTTTCAATAAACAACACATTGCAACCAACTCCATCAAAAACATCAAGTTATCCGATGGCTCGGAAATTATTTTAAACTCGGGTACAACGTTACGCGAAAATTCACGGGAAGTGTGGCTGGAAGAAGGGGAAGCATTCTTTGACGTAAGATCCGATGTCAATCAGCCTTTTGTTGTTCACTTACGTGATGGAGTTACGGTGCGCGTGCTTGGAACAAGTTTCACCGTTCAAAGTTACTCGGAATTGCCTTTTCAAGAAATTAGTGTGGTAAGCGGAAAAGTGAACGTATCCACTCAAAACAATCAAAGCGTGGAGCTTATAGCTAACCAACAGGCAACGTACAGTGTAACAGAAAAAGAACTCTCAAAAAAATCGGTAAACGGCATGTGGAAAGCAGGATGGCGTACAGGAACAATCGTGTTGGAAAACGCCACAGCAGATGAGCTACGCTTGCGTATCCGGCAACTTTACAATAAGAATATTGTTTTCGAAAGTAGGACGGATACAATGTCCATCAATATTACACTCGATCAAACTACGGTAATAAATGAAGTCGCGGACGAAATAGCCTTCCTCTACGATTTATCCTATCGAATTACGGACGACAAAATTGTATTCTATCCAAAAAATGCCGAGGACGTTTCATAAAATAATAGTTACAATCCTCGGTTTGTTGTTTGTTGGGAATACGCTTGCCCAAACCGTTTCGTTCCCAAATGAAACGATGCTTTCACGCATCAAAAATATTGCCGAAATTGCCAGGGAAGACGGAAAATCCATCACGTACGAATCTCGGTTTTTACAAGGAATAACCGCGCATCCGCTAAAAACATCTTCTACCGACATTGAAACATGGCTCCGCTTATCCCTTGAAAACACGTCCCTCACTTATTGTAAAATCAATTCTTCACGCTTTGTAATCATGCGCCGGGCCGACGAGAAACTTTCCGTTGGAAACTTGTCGGGTAAAATTACCGATGCGTATGGAGTGCCGCTCGCAGGCGCTACCGTTTGGGTACAAGGTGTGCAGAAAGGAACCATGACGGGATTGGACGGCGATTATTCGTTACCGCTTTCCGTAGGCAGTTTTGAGGTTGAAATCCGTTTTTTGGGATACGAGCCGATACAGGTTACATCCGTTGAGATTGGCGCAAAGCAAACAACACGTCTGGATGTGGCTCTGAAAGAAACAAACGTTTCACTTAACGAAATAGTAGTTGTCCAAACACCGCCCGAAAGCACCATTATCGGTGCACTGCGGGCACAACGAAACACACCTTACGTCAGCGCAATTCTTGCCTCGCAGGAAATGGAGCGTTCAGCTGTCGGTACCGTCCGCGAAGCGTTGCAACTTATTCCGGGTGTCGCTGCTAACGAAAACAACGGTATTATCGTTCGTGGCGTGGGTGGGCGATGGAACGAATTCGCACTCGATGGAATTTCCCTTCCCAACTACGACCCGTCATACCGCATTTTTTCTTTCGATTTGCTGCCCATTTCGCTGGTGGACAATATCCGCCTGTTGAAATCGGCTACGCCCGACGTTTCTATGAATTTTGGCAGTACAATGACCGATATCGTCACAAAAGACATCCCCGAACAAAACTTTGTGCAATTAAAAGCTGGATTTCAACTGAATACGCAAAGCACATTTCAAAACCAACGCGCGCGAAAACGCGGCAAATGGGATTTTATCGGGGTGGACGACCGAAGCCGTGAAGCACCGGAGAGCATAGCCCATATTCCCGCTGAACATTTTCGGTTTTACGATTACAAAACGCTGCCCTCGCAACAATATTCTCTAACTATCGGTCGTACGCGTACATTGGCGGACAAGGGTAATCGAATGGGCATATTGTTTTCTTTCTCTTATCAAAACACACAACAGCAATCGGTAATTGAGCATACAGAGCGCGGTAGATGGAAGAGCATCGGGCAATATACTGGCAGTGTGAGTGTGAGCCGGAATTCGGGATATACTTATGGTTACAATACTGTTGCGGGCGGAATGCTGAACACGGGATGGCAATTCGACAAAAACAGAATAAGCCTGCGGAACATTTTAACAAGAAATTTTGAAAATGATTTAACGGAGATATCGCAGCATCTGGAAGACATTCCGGATAACAACAAGAACCTGAGCCGTCAGTTCTTCAATTATCCCACGTTTTCCACCCTGTTGCAGAATAAATTGGACGGACAGCACATTGTCGGCAATACTTCGGTAAAATGGAATGCTTCGCATACCTTGGTTAACCGTAAGCGGAAAGATGGCGCATTCTCGGAAATGTACAAGCCGTTGCGCGACGATTCGCTGCTGTATTTTCTCCACAGCAACCCCCAATTAAGGGACACCTACCCCGCATCCAGCGGACGGTATGGGAATCGGGAGCAAAACTTCAGGATAGGAGCATCGGTTTCGTTCCCTTTTCGTCGGGAAAATCCGACAAGCACATTCACAGCGGGTTATAAGAGCAACTACAAGCGCATCCGATACGAATTCAGCGAGTTAATCCTGCGATATGATAATGTTCCCGCACCGGAAGTCTACCAGACATTTGAACGGGATTTTTTTGAAAAAACGATGATAGAGCATCTTCCATTTACCATGTTGGAACACCGTTTTGGTAAGAATTTCCGTTTGGTTTGGGGAGTGCGTGCCAATTACGAAAACATTGTGAAAAAATGGGAGTTTATGCCGTCGGCAAACT
>ENA-UOOR01001786-UOOR01001786.1-fermentation-metagenome-genome-assembly--contig:-NODE-1786-length-24042-cov-9.640680_pt1 | contig 24042 bp, 39 predicted proteins | sample MGYA00245780_ERZ724029 | MGnify/ENA primary metagenome ERZ724029 (study PRJEB28704, sample SAMN03018315) | fermentation metagenome | biome: anthropogenic terrestrial biome; feature: soil; material... | reverse complement strand
TAAAGGCAATATAACCCCTGTAAATAAGACAAGCCTTACTCAATTAGTTTTTTCCGGGCCTTATCCGTACAGTATTCGGCATAGGGCTTTATATCCTTATCCGTTCCCTACAGATGCAGACGTTCCGGTGTATGGATCTCACGTATCGTATGATATGCCCGATGATTATATGGAGTTTGACAAGATCCTTAGATGGTACGATCAGAGACAGCTCCAAGAAACAAGCGACTATAAGAAAACCGAAAACAAGAAGATTCTTATCAATTGGTTCTTGACAGGTCAGTTTGATATCCACTATTTCAAACGGCCTCAGATAATAACTGCCGCAACTCCTGATAGTTACGAATATGAGATAGACCCCAAGGCCCACCATTTGATTCCTTACTATATCGCCGCCTATGTATGTGACGAAGCTAAGAGTAATGTTAAATCAATGCTTTTAGGTGAGTACCGGACAAAATTACAGAATATCAGTGCTCAACTCGCGACACCAGTAGCACAGCAAATCCAATCAATCTATTGAGGGTGATAATATGTATCAGGCTCAAAAAGTAAATATTCCACCTCCACAGCAACCACAACAAATGCGAATGAACACCATAGATGGCGGGTTGAATGTTAAATATAACGAACTACAAATAAGCCCAAACCAAAGCCCTTATATGCTCAATCTATGCGCAGACGATAGGGGAGCACTAACCAAGAGACCAGGCCAAGAAGTAGTACATACATTCGCTAGTGGACCTATTCACGCCTTATATAACGGACTGTATAAAGGCGTAGTTGTAGCGGCACATGGAACCTCATTAAGCACCTGGGACCCGGAAACTGATATTGAAACTGAAATAATGTCAGGCCTTGCAGACCAAGACGGACATTTTTCTACTTTCAGCGATAAACTCTTATACCAAAACGGCGCACAATACATTCAGTTTGACGGTGTAACCGCTTCGCACTGTAAAGATTCAGCCTATAAACCTATTCTGTTAACAGGCCGCGCACCGTCCGGAGGCGGTACGGCTTATCAAGAGTTTAATCTATTGACAGGTTGGTTTGAGGTTTGGTTTACATCAAGATCGGATTCCACAGCTGTTGAGTATGTTCTTCCTCTCGATAATTTGGACCCGGACACAGTGATGATTGAAGTTGTAGGAGCTGCCACGCCAATTGAGGGTACAGATTTTTCAGTTAATAGGACAACCGGCAAAGTGACTTTTAATATTGCACCGGTGGGAACCGTAGACACTAATGACGTTAAAATATCGGCCAAGGCAACACAAGCCGGATTTGTAGACAAGGTATTGAAACATACCATGTCAGAACTTTATGGTGGGGCAACGAACGATTCGAGAATGTTTATTGCTGGTGGCGAGGGGAACTTATACAGATGGTCAGGACTTACCGGGGATCCTCAAAAAGACTTTAAATATTTCCCTGAAAACTCCTATAATCGTATTGGTTCAGACTATGAGCCTATAACCGGATTCAAAAAACAATACGGAATGCTGGACATCTTCAAAGATAGCTCAATTTTCAATATCAACTATCAGTATGATGCAGCGACAGGTAAGTCAACATTCCCGGTTAAGAGTATGAACGCCCAAACAGGCTGTAATATGCCCGGAAGCATTCAGATAGTCCAAGATGCTCCGGTGTTTTGCCATACAAGAGACGGAGTAAACACGATACAATCAACCGTACTTGAAAATGAAAAGAACGTTAAGCCGCTGTCTGCAAATGTAGACGGTGCTTCATTCAGACCAGGGCTATTGGACGAACCAAAAGAAAACCTTGCAAAAGCTTCTTCTGTAAATTTCGGCGGCAAGTATTGGCTATGTGTCGGCTCTAAAGTGTGGGTATGGGACTACAAACTTCAAGGCTATGGCCCTGGTATGGCTGATGATATGTTGAAATGGTTCTACTATGAAAACATAAACGCCGCTTGCTTTGCAATTATCGATCGTGAACTTTATTACGGTGATAGAGAGACAGGTAACCTAGTAAAATTCATTCCGAACTATAACGACTTTGGACAACCTATTAACGGAGTATGGCGGTCAAAGGTGTTTAATTTCGACCTTGCAGAGTGGGAAAAGACCGTTTCAAAGATATGGTTTGAGACACGGGCAGGAACGAATACAACCTTTGATATTAAATTTATAACAGATAATGACACGCAGATTGATAGCGAACTAATCAAAACAAAAAGCTATTCCTACAAAGGATACTCTTATGCTGATTATACCTACGCAGTTTACACATTTGCAGTTACGATCATGAAAGAACCAAAACTAAACAAAATTATCCGTTTTCAGATTGAATTTAGTAATAACGAACTCAATAACAATCTTTCATTAATGAGCTTGGTTATTAAATACAGTCTGGACGGAGAAACGAGGTGATTATATGCCAATACCAGAATTTGAGTTTACACATCCTTTGGGGCATAGAGATGTGAACCATTACTTGCAGAACCCGCCAAGTGAAGAAATTTGGCGTGATTATTTAAACGAAATGCCGTTTGAAATCCGGACATATTTGAAAGAAACTGTTAAGGCATATCTTGACGACTATCTTACACATAAGGCAGATAATGTGACCCAAAAGGAAGTCCATGGGTTGCGAATAGAAGTGGGTACTTTTACACCTAAACTTGAAGGTGATAGTGGTACAAATAATCACACTTATTCACAAAGCGTAGGGTGGTACTATAAGATTGGCGGCTTAGTGTGGTTTACCGCAGTTATTGCTATTACCACAAAAGACACAAACATGGGTGGGGCTGTAAGGTTGGGCGGGTTACCTTTTAATATATCACAGTTTACATCTTGTGCTATAAGTGATTGCTCCTTAATCGCAACAGGCGGTAAGCAATTAGTTGTGAGTTTGCGCTCCGGCGTTAATTTTGGACGATTACAATTATTGGGCGATAATACACCAGCCACAAATTTGCCCGCAAGTGCGATTGCGGACGGTACTAGTATCACTATTTCAGGTTGTTATAAAATATAGGAGGGACTAAGGATGTTTAAAAAAATTACTCTTGATATACTAACGCAGGACAGCGTAAGCCTTAAGAAACAACAATATACGGTAATAGACGGCAAAGAATACCCCTTAGGTGAGCCGTGGCGTAGAGCCTATATAAATAGTATACAAGGACGAGCACAAGTACAATCGGAAGTGACCGAACCCTATAGAAGCGTTATTATGCTTATGTGGGGGGATGCTCCAACGGTTACAGAACAGACAGAATAAGTCGCATAAGGACACTTAGTTGAGATAGACCCTACCACGCCTCTTAACAACGCGTACCATGGTGGGGTTGCATATTTAATGTATCACATCATGCAAAATGTGGTAATATATGTATGAGGTGATATTATGAAGAAATCAATCATAGGATTTATATTCGGGGTAATTTTAACCCTGTCCGTCGGCTCATATGCCATGACCGCCATAAAGTCAGCACAATATAACGATACTAAGATACAGCTTGATGGTAAAACATTGACGCTGAAAGACCAATGTGTGACAGTAGTAAACGATGGTACCGAATGGGGATTTAATACCATACCAATAAGAGCGTTCTTTGAATCCATCGGCTACTCGGTTGATTGGGATAGTAAAAGCAATACGATTCTACTCGAAAGCCCGCTGACAGACCTTGAAACCGTGGCTAAGAATTGTAAGGATTCATGCGTGATGATCTATGCTTATAAAGATAACAAAGTCATCCAAGGCTCAGGGTGGGTTTATAACGGTTATATAGTAACAGCAAAGCACGTGGTTAATGAAGCAAATAAGGTTGATATATTCCTTGATGATTCTCTCTATAGTGTGAATGGAATAGTACACTTTGTCGATTCTGAACTAGATGTTGCAGTTATTAAAGCTAACGTTGGATTGCCATCGGTGATATTGGGAGATTCGGATGAACTGACAGAGGGCGAAAAGCTGGTAAGCATTACAAGCCCGGCCGGAGTTCAAAACGTCATTGATGAATGTGTTTATTCCGGAATTGCCTACTTTGGCGAGGGGTCATATATTACAATATCAGAAAGTAACATGAATGGCGGTTCAAGCGGCGGGGCAATATTTAATCTTAATTGTGAACTTATCGCAATGAATAATTCTGGCAATGATGGCGGGCACCATGCAATATCGGTCAATGAAATTAAACCGATACTTCAAAATCTTAAATAAATAATTCCATTGATAGGCACTCACAAATTGCGTGGGTGCTTTTATTATGTCCAAAAAAGGAGAGTGATTATATGGCATATGCAGTAGATATGGAAGGCAAGGTAAGGGCACCAAGCCGTTCCACGCCAAAAGTGAAAAAACCAACACTGCCCAAAACACCCACGTATAAGCAACTCAGCACACCAACCACACAAAAAGCACCTACAAAAACATATGTTGCGCCCAAAACTTATGACAGTAAAATTGACTATACCAATGAAATGGCAAGAGAACTCTCATCACCAAACCCAGACTTAAAAAAGGTTGCAGAATATGCAAAATCGCGTGATGCAAAAATAGCAGGGGAAGGCATCACTGGGGTGCAATCAACCAAAGATTTCTTAATGAATTTTGGTAAAAATGGTACGTCAACACAACAAAAGACAACGAAAGATGAGGCTGCACAAGTCGATATACCGCCTGATTCAAAATATGCGGAAATTGAAGATAAAATTAAGAACCTTGAAGATATGCTTGTAGAGAGATCAAAAGCACCAAAATATGTTAGACCCGATTATTCCGGAGAGATCAACCAATCATATGACAATCTCCTTGATTCTCAAAAAGCGAAATTGAGAGAGGACCTACGGCAGAAGTTATCACGGTTCGGCGGGCTAAAACAACAAGCAGGACAACAGGCAACACATTCATTAAATGCCAACGACGCAACTATGCTTCAAAATCTGCAAAGACTTTATAATTCCAACGAAGCCGCCGGACAATATGGCGATAGTGGCGCGAATGTATCCGGGAAAATTCAACTCGGAGCAGTTCAGGGCCAGAATGCAAACGCAATCAGGCAAGACAGAGATAACTACCTTAATAGCCTTGATACTGAAGCCAATACATTACAATCAACCGCTGCAGACAATGAATTAGCAATCACAGGTGAGATTGAAGCACAGAGGCTTAAAGACTTACAGGCTGCAAGACAATGGGCTGATTCTATGGATATGCAAAACACTCAGTTCCAGTATGGCGTAAGCAAGGACGAACAGGATAGACTTGATAAACTCGCCCAGTTAAATACCCAGAATGAGCAATGGGATAAAACATTCGAGGCAGAACAGAAGTGGAAAGACTACGAGGCTAATCAAGCAAAGGCTAACCAGGAATGGGCAAGGTCAGAAGCTAACCCTGCATACAGGGCTCAGATTCTTGCGAACCAAATAGCTGAATTGGAGCTTATGAATCTTCCAGAACAGCAGAGATTACAGATACAGCAATTGAAGAAGCAAATAGCCCAAATCGGGGCGGTAGCGCCTATTTCAGATTATCAGAAGCAAATGCAACAGATTCAGCTTGAAACCGCAAAGGCCGAACTTGATAAGATCAGGAACCCGCAGCCAAAAGCTCAGACATGGCAGGATTTTTATGATATAGGCTTGGGCATGAAAGGTAAATATTATCCGGCTGACCCTGTAAACGGAACACAAGCAGGCTATCAAGGCGGGCAAACTGACAATCAGATCAGGCAGTGGATCGCTGGACTTCCAATCAGCGACGATGAAGTTGTTCAGCTTTCAAAAGCCTTGGGGGTTTACCTAGGCCCGGCATCAATGGGAGATTTCAAAAAGTTTAATTAGGGGGGAGATTTATGACATACGAAGAAAGACTAAAGCTGATAAATGGACAAGGATCAAATCAAAATGATTCTTACGCAAAAAGGCTTCAATCTATCAGCGGAGGCGTGAAAACTCTTCCCGTATCTGACACTGTGAAAATGGCTCCGGCATCTTTCGGTAAATTCAAAAAGTTGGATCAGCAAAGCAATGCCTACGTTAAACCTAAAGAACCTACTTTTGCACAAAAGGCGGGTAGCGCATTAAAGAGTGTTATTACTGACCCGCTAGTATCTCTCCAAAGAACTGACGATTATCTATTTCGTAATTTAGGTGCAGGGGCAGCGGGCGTGAACAAGAATGTTGCCGGAGCGATAAAGTCTATCGGTGGGGACAAAGTACCTGGTGTAAAAAATGTCTTAAATTGGGTTGATGATGTTTCAGACAAGGCTATTGCACAAGGTGATACAAGTATACCCGCAAGAGTTGTCCAGACAGCGCCGCAGATGGCAAGCAATGCAGCACTGGCATTTCTAAGTGGTGGGGCATCGGTACCTGCACAGTTGGGCGGCAATGCTACGGTTCAAGCTGCTAAGTCAATGTTTTCAAGCCCGACGTTTGTCAATACCATGCTGAATGTATATGGTGGGGCTTATAACAAAGCCAGATCCGAGGGAGCTGATAGACTACAAGCAATAACTAAGGCGTTATTACAAGCATTTCCGGAATCTTTGATTGAACAGATGGGTGGTGTTGAGCAGTTACCTCAGACAGTGGCTAAAGAAGGGTTGTTAAAAACTATTGCTGAATCGGCACTTGGTGAAGGATTGGAGGAAATCTTACAATATCCGCTTGATGCGTTATCGTCTAAAGCTACATATGCACCCGATACACCATGGTTCTCAATGAAAGATGAAGCAGTAATTAACCCTATACAAATGGGTGAAGCTGGTTTAATAGGTGGATTAGCAGGCGGGATAATGGGCGGCGGTGCAAAGGCAATCAGCGGGTTAGGAAATATCCGCAAACCAAGCTTTGATACACCTATTAAACCTGAAATTAAACCATCTACACCTGAAAATGTCAAAGCAGATATACGAATTAACCCGACACTTGATAAAGCATTTTTAGAGCAGAGAAAGGCACAGCAAGAGGCGGCATCTGCATCAGAACCACGCCAAGAAAGTCCCGTTCTTCAACAGCGAAGAAAAGCCGAACAGCTACGACGTGAATACGAAGAAATAAAAGCCGCATCAAAGCTTACACCGGACGAATTAACGATTGCCGAACAAATTAGAAAAGGCAATTTAAGCGGGGTACCTTCTGGATATAATACTCAGATTATTAACGACGTAGCCGAGGCCGGGAAGGTATACGATGAAGCGCAAGGACAGGTTAAGTCATTCAATGAGAACCGAAAGCAAAACTTGCGAGATACAATGAATAGCTTGCTTGAAGGTTCGGACAATGCCAAAGATAAGGCAGGGTTATTCCTTTCGAGGGAGATACAGGAGCGTAATGCTATTGATGTTTTCGGCGAAAGGGCAGGAAAGCAAATTAACGAAACCGTATTCAGGCCGGTACATGATAATGAAGCAAAGAAGACAAGATTCATCAATAAGAATATCGAGCGGGTAAAAACTTTGAATCTGTCTAAGGCAGAGAGTGAAGCCGTTCAGATGTTGGGCGAGGGTAAAATAACCGAAAATGACTTGCCCGCCGGTATGGATAAGGCAAAAGTAAAAAATGCCGTGACCGAGTTCAGGGGGATATACGACGGACTTCTTGCGCTGGCAAACGATGTGCTTGTCAATAACGGTTATGCACCTGTGGAGTATCGAAAAGACTATTTCCCGCACTTTGAGGACCCACAAGACCCATTCGCTAAGGCAATGAAACAATTAGGCTTTAAGGTTGACAATATTACCCTGCCTACAGACATTGCCGGTATTACTCATCAATTCCGACCGGGGAAAAAGTGGTTCGGAAACTTTTTAAGGAGAGAGGGGACCAACACAACATATGACGCACTGGAAGGGTTTGAACGGTACTTATATGGCATTAGTGACGTAATTTACCACACCTATGACATACAGCGTCTGAGGGCATTTGAGACGGCGATAAGAAGCAAGTATGCACCGGACAACATAAAGAACCGTATTACTGAAATAGAGGCGAGCGGCCTTTCAGCAGACGAACAACAGGCGGCAATTGATGAGCTATTCGATATTAGCAAAGGCCATTTAGGTAATTACGTGACAAATCTCCGGGAATACACAGACAATCTGGCCGGGAAAAAATCTATCTCCGATAGGAACATGGAGCATAAGATTGGCAGAGCCGCTTATAACATCTTTGACAACATGAACACACAGGTGGCCCGGAACATGGTGGGGTGGAATGTTTCCTCTTGGCTGACAAACTTTATCCCATTGGCGCAGGCAGGATCCGGGATATCGTCTAAAAACTTTGCAAAGGCAGCATATGACACAGCTATTAATTATTATAAAGATGATGGATTCGTAAATAAGTCTACATTTCTGACGAACCGTAAAGGCACAGAGAGGCTTACACGTTCCACGATACAAAAGATAGCTGATGCCGGCATGCAGCCTATGCAGGTGATAGATGATTTTACGTCCCAGGTCCTTGTCAGAGGCAAGTATCTGGACGAAATACAACGGGGGGCTCCGCCTGTCGAAGCCATGAGAAAAGCTGATTCGTACGTTGCCGGGGCAATGGGGGACAGAAGCAAGGGATCTATGCCTACAGTGTTTAATACCAAAAATCCTGTTACAAAGCTTTTTTCGATGTTCCAGCTGGAGGTCAATAATCAGTTCTCATTCCTCTTTAAAGACATGCCTAGAGAAGCCAAGAAGTTAGGCGGTAAATGGCTGGCGTCGACGCTATTAAAGTTTATGGTAGGCTCGTATTTGTATAACGAAATATATCAATTCTTCACCGGCAGACGCCCGGCGATCGACCCGGTAGGCACAGTAAAAAAGGCCATCAAATCCGAAACTCCGCTTGAATCTATCGGTAAAGATGTTTTGGAGCAGACACCGTTTATTGGAGGTATCCTGGGTGGTGGCCGGCTTCCTGTTCAGGCTGCATTACCCAAGCTGGACGATATGAAAAAACCCGTCAACGATCTGGTAGAGGGCAACGGTGGTATATTGGGGAATTTGGGAAAACTGGCCGTTGGAGCGGCGAAAAATCCTATAAAGTACTTGCTTTCACCTGTGGGCGGGGGTGGCCAACTGGACAAAACAATTAAAGGAATTGGAGCGTATAGCAAAGGAGCCTCACTCACCGACAGCGGCCGCATGAGATACCCGATAGAAAAAACACCGATTAATGCGCTGAGAACCGGATTATTCGGGCAGTATTCCACACCTGGGGCGAGACAATATTTTGATAAGAACCAAGCGCCAATGGGCCTGAACCAAACGAAGCAAATCATGAACTCCCAGGCCCCGCAAGCACAGTTTGAAAGATTCTTACAGCAGCGACAGATCAACAATTTAAGCAATCAGATTAAAGATATCTCTAAAGATACAACATTGACCCGCACCGAGAAAGACAAAAAAATAGCAAAATTACGAGAGAAGATATTTAATTTAAGGGCTGCCCAATAGGGTGGCTCTTTTATTTTACAAGGAGAGCATGGCATGGAGCAGTATGTCAGTGAAAAAACATGTGATGTAAAGCATCAAGGAATAAAAGAAAATTTTGACCGACATGAAAGGCGGCTGAACTCTCAATCTGAAAGGTTGGATTCTGTTGAAGATGCAGTTTTGAAACTCACAATATTGGTTGATTCAATCGCCAAGAAAAGCATATTTGACAAGATACTGACTGTCTCAGTGTTTATTATCGCGCTGGTATTACTTGCAGTGATATTAGGGCCTGAGTATGTCGGGAAAATACTGAAAGGGGTGGGGTAGTGAAGATTATCCCCGGTAAATACATAGAAGAATCAAACTGGCAAAAGTGGGTGAAATTCAAGTACCCCCACGGCAACAAATTAAGCCTGGTATTCCTCCGGAGATTGGCGGCACTAGCACGAGACTTAAATCATGAAATGACAAATGTGCTAGGGTACAGACCAATAGAGGAAACACAAAGACTTTACGCCGCCGATGTGATGAAATACGGCAAACCTTCTGGCAAGGTAGCACTTCCCGGTACATCATGGCACGAGAACCATCTTGCTGTCGATTTAGACGGTTCTTTCTGGCAAAACGTATCAAATATCAACTGGGTACCAAAAAGCCGCCTAAAGCAAAGTTTGAACGTGTATGGGCTTATGGTACCGCTTAATAAGATTGACAGTCTGAGCGTCATCGAATGGTGGCACCTGCAGCCGGTAGAAACAAACGGAATACCAGGAATTAAGCGAAAGGATTTTTTAGATCCTGATGATGAAATTTACGGAGGTAATAATATGACCTTAAAACAATTCCAGACAGCAGCAAAGACGGTAGGATTATACAAGTCTACTATTGACGGTCTGAACGGGCCCAAGACAAGGGCAGCAGCAGAACAATTCCTCGATGCTGCATTAAGCATTTTGGATATGGAAGATATCCTGGTTGAGAATAAAAACCTTAAACAACGATTAAACGATATCAGAGTGAAGGCCACTCTGTAGAAAGGAGTTAGTACATATGTTAGATAGCTTTATCATAGTAGGCTTGACCATGGTCATTGTCGGCGTTATAAAGACGTATGAGCCGTTTAAAACCACGAGAGGGAAATTATATATACCCTTAATTGTTTTTGCCGTAGCGGCCGTTTTAAACGTAGCAAACGCCTTTGTATTCGGTGGGGAAATATTAACCTCACTTAAAGACGGATTTGTCCTTGGGGCTGGGGCTGGTGGTGTATACTCCATGGGCAAAAAGCAGATGGAGAAATATAAGGAAGCATGATAAAACCCCACCTTAATTGGTGGGGCTATTTTTATTTTATAGCTGATGTTTTATCTGGAATAGCCTTTTCTTTCTTCCGGCACTTATAACATAATATCCGTCCATCTTGGGCAACAAAATGATTTATAGGGCGTACTGGTTTTTTACAGTTATAACAGCTGCAACCGATTGACTTTTTCATAAATAATTCCTCCCAAACACTTTCATAAATTTCTCACACCCATATTCCGCTTCAAATTTGCGTTGATACTCTTTCTTTAATGATGTTGCTAATTCACCTTTTGGGTTTATTGTAACTTCCAGGTGATGTACTTCATTACATAACCTAACTTGCATTTTCCAATCAATAGAGTTTTGCCTATTCCTGCCGCCAAAAACCTCATGTAGAGAAGCATACGGCCTACCGCATATTATACATTTATCGTGAATTGTCGGTACCGGATTATTCTTTGCTTTTCGTGAATTGCCTTTTTTGTACTTCGGTTTAGGAAATGCAAGCCCTGTATATGTCATGTTTATCACCTCAATATCCATTATATACATGTACCCATGTAATAAACATTGACGGGTTCCACAAACATGTACCCATGTATTTAGCAATTTTGCTACATGTGCCCATGTCATTGACTATGCTACAATAAACGTGGTATTAATAGGAGGTGAAGATATAATGATGGGGTGCATTATGGCTACAAAGGCAAAGCTAGAAGCAAATGAAAGATATTTAAAAACACAGGATGAAATAAAAATAAGAGTTCCTAAAGGAGATAAGGCAAAGATACAAGTCCGCGCTGAAAGTTTGGGCAAGAGCACCAACGCTTATATAGTTGATTTAATAGATGAAGATATGAAAAAGGAGCCTTAACGGTTCTTTATGTATACTATGGTTTCTTTTACTTTTCCGCAGCCCTCGCATAGATCACGCTGCAGAACGACATCTTTCTTTTTCAAATCGGATTTATGAAGTTTATTGTAACAGTCAAGGCAAAATTCAGCCATATAATTATACCCCGTCGAAAATTGATTGCATTAGTTTCAATTCGTGAGAAGAAATGTTTTCTACGCTTTGCATTGTGTATATCACAACACTTCCAATATCGTTAGGGTTAACGGTTATACTTTTTGAATCTTCGGTTAAAATTGGGCTCTTATTTTTATCGTAAAAAATTGCCTTGACGGATAAGTGATGCGGCATTGAATCATCATTTTTAACCGTGCAAGTTATTTCATACTTAATTGAATTAACACTTTTTGATTCTCCGGATATTACTACTTTTGAAAAATCCCCTTTGTTGATCTCCGGTGCAGTATAGCGTTGCGTTGGGGCCGGTGTTGAAGTCGGCATCGACACCACGGGGCGCGTCACTTTGCCCGTAAGCCTATCCACAACCAATTTTGTTGACGTGTCGATATAATACCTATTAGACAAGGAATAAAAGACAATGCCGACAAGAAAAATTACACTTGCTATGATAATAGCCTTTGAGGTTTTCATATCTATCACCTACTGGAATTATATAACATTTAAGCAAATTCGTCAAACAAAGGACTTTTATCCCAAAAGTCATGGATAATTAGGGTAATTATGCAAAGGTAACAAGAAATATATTAATATGTAACAATTTTTGTGATATATTTCTAATATAGATTGATTTTTGTCCCCGCTGGGTATATATTAAAAGAACTGATGTTTGGTTATAATAAATTTATGCAATAGAAGTACGGCACTCATATTATAACAGTGAAATAATAGGAGGTAACAGCATGTCTGAATCAAGTCAACTATTCAAGGAATTTATTATTTGTAGATGCCAGGAGGTAATTGAAGATGATGAAGAATGTTCGAATCTCGACAAAGAAATCGCAGCAGTTGAAGCGAATATTAAGGCTCAATTGAATAGCGATCAATATAAGATATTTTTGAGATATGAAAAGCTTATAACAGAATGGCAAGCAAAAAAGGAAATTTTGATTTACAAGCAAGGCTTAGATGATCGTATAAAAAGAACTGGGGTATAACAGGGGTGGGAAGTAAAATTATAGCGGGTTCACAATTGCTGTGACCCGCTTATTTAAATGGTCGGAGTGAGAAGACTTGAACTTCTGGCCTCTTGGTCCCGAACCAAGCTCACCGATGCTTTCCGTTCTTGACAATTTGTCTTAAAATATATGCAGTACGCCGTTCTCATGGTTTATCAATTTTATTTAGCTCATATAAAATTCACATAATATAATTAGAAAACTGGGGTAAAACTGGGGCGTTATTTAATAAGCCTAAGGTATGGAACAGGTTTTTTCTTCCTCTGAATCTTGTTATATTCGTTATCAATATTGGCAAATATTTCATCAATCTGGTTGGCTGTATTTTCTGATTCACTTAGAATATCCCCATATATATCAAGTGTGGTTGTGGATTCATCATGTCCTAATATATTTTGAATCTGTTTGAGAGAGAGTGTGTTTCTGGACATATATACAAATGTATGACGGAAACAATGCGGAGTTACTTTTAAACCTTCTTTTTCAGCAAATCTGCATATTAAATGATAGTAGGTATTTGGCTTTACCATTTTACCTTTATTTGTGGGAAAAACAAGGCAATCCGTTCCTTTTAAATCCTTTTTTAATGTACCGTTTTTATTAACCATTAATGGGTTAGTTTCTTCTATCAGCATGTCAGTTTGATATTTCAAGTATTCGATTGCTTTTTCGGACAAAGGTACATAGTGGACCTTGCTACTCTTAGTATCACCAAGTCCGGTAACACTGTTAGATTCATCAACTATAATTCGTTTATTTCCATAATCAATATCTGACCATTTTAAGGCGAGCAATTCGCCACGTCTTAGCCCTGTAACGAGCATAAACTTCACGGACCATATCCAACGAGAATTTTTCATAGCACGAAACAACTTTGTCATTTCATCTATTGACAATACTTTTTTTATTTTAGGCTGTTTTGATGGTATTTCTATATCTTGAACAGGGTTTTCAGGTACAATCTTTGCCTTTTTCAATGCGGCAGTAAAAGCGCCATTCATTACCGTTTTTGCGTGCTTCATTGTTTTTGTGCTCATACCTTTATTATTCATAATGGAAATAACTCTTTGAATGTCTGGAGGCTTAATGTCAGTCATGCGATACGGCCCGATCACATGCTTTATATGATTACGATAAATATTTTCATATTGGTCATATGTGGCTTGCTTTTTTAAAGGCTGAACATATAATTCAAGCCAACTTTCAAACCATTTTTCCACCGTATGTTTTTCTTTATCTTTAACGATCGGCAACGGAGAAATAGCATCTACTTTTTTTTGTAATTCAGATGGCGTTCTAGCTGATATTTCAATAGTTTTATTGTTTCTTTGTAATCTCCATCGTGGTCTGCCATCAGAAGTCACACTGTAGCTTCCTACGCCGTTTGGATTACGTTTCTTTGCCATAACATTACCTCCGTTCTTCCATTTCCCCAATAAGCCACTTAATATCTACATTATAAAACGTGGCTAGCTTTTTAAGATTTCCTATTTTTTGGTCAACATTTCCCTTTTCATACTGATCTATTGTGGTTTTAGACACGCCTGTACTTGCTTCAGCATCTCTCAGAGATATGCCTAATTCATCCCTAAGTAGCCATAATTTTTGTCCGATTTCGATAGATAAATTATCCATTTCGTTTGTTTCCTCCCTAATATATTAACCACAAAATGATTGTACACTTTTCGGGACAAAATGTAAACAAAAATTTTTAAAAAAAGTATTGACATTTAAATTTGACAATGCTAAACTAAAAGTGTCCCGATAACAGGACAATAAAATAATGAATGAATTGGGGGTGATATAATGTTGAGAAACCTTAAATCAGCTATTGTTGCAGCAGGGTATGATTCTATGACAGATTTTGCAAAAGATGTAAAGATATCTAGGCAAGCCCTATCAAGTAAAATAAACGAAAAAGTTGATTTCACAGCTTCAGAAGTAAAGCGAACTTTAATTTTGCTACGCTCTAAAGGTATATCCAATGCAGACTTTGATTATATTTTTTTGTCTGACAGTCCCGAAAACGGGACAATAAAGAAAGGAGCATAGTACATATGAACGAGTTAATCAAAATCCAAACCAATGAAAACGGACAAGCGGTATCGGCTAGAGATTTACACGAAGCATTATCACTTTGCAAATCATTCGAAGAGTTTTTTATTAAGGTAAGCGAATTGAAGTGCTCGCTAGATACAATTGCTGAATTAAGAACATTGCGTAAGACTGTTGAATTATTTTTAACCAAATATAGTGGCGATGCCATCACTTATCTAACAGACAGTATCGATGCGGAAAAAGCTCTTCCGTTCAGAAAGGAAATTTCGCCTGAAATTAAGGAAAGCCAGATGAAAGAAGAGTTACTTAACAACTTTGCCAACGCATTTCCCGATTATGTTCTTATTGGTGCAGAAGTGTCCATTAAAGGAATAGGCAGAATCGATGTTCTAGCAAAAGAATGCCATAGTGAAAGACCCGTCATAATTGAAATTAAAGCGGGAGACATGAACCCCAACAAACAATTACTAGCATATGCAAAAGCATACAAAAACCCTATTCTCATTGCGATTACAAAAAATGCTTTTTTATTAGGGCACAGACTTAGAGGCATTGCATATTACACACTCGAAGAATTGAAAGAGGGCGCTAAGTTATGGGTGAGTTGATGGAAATTAACCTTGTGATGCAAAATGATACACCAGTCGTGTCAAGTATCCAAATCTCTGAAAATTTTAATAAACAACATGGGCATGTACTTAGAGATATAGACAATCTTAAAAAAGATGTATCCAATTTTGGAGAGATCTTCTTTGAAACAACTATTAAAGATACTTATAACAGAGACCAAAGGGCCTATTTAATGAACAGGGATGGCTTTTCATTGCTAGCGATGGGGTTCAGCGGGAAAGCCGCTCTCGAATGGAAAGTTAAATATATTTCAGCCTTTAACGCAATGGAAAAAGTTTGGAACAGCCCCGAAATGGTAATGGCACGATCGCTTCAATTCGCAGCCAAGCAGATTGACGGCTACAAGGAGAAACTCCACCTTGCTGAACGAACAATCGAACAACAGAAACCGCAGGTCCTATTCGCTGAATCTGTTACAGCATCCAGCACATCAATCCTTGTTGCCGATCTCGCTAAAATCTTAAAAAAGAACGGCGTTGAAATAGGCGAACTACGTTTATGGGAATGGCTCCGCAATAACAGATATGTCATAAAGGAAAAAGGCAGAAGCTATAACATGCCTACTCAAAAGGCTATGAACCTAAAAGTTATGGAAGTCAAAGAGGGCACTTATATCAACTCAAAAGGCGAAAGCAAGATAACCAAAACAACACTCATCACGGGGAAGGGACAAGTTTACTTCGTCAATAAGTTTTTAAAGTCAAGGGAGGAAAACTTATGCCTAAGCAGATAACACGCTACCAATGTGAATTTTGCAATAGAACCTACGCAAGAAAAACTCCGGCCGTAGATCACGAATCAATCTGCCTAAGAAATCCTAAAAACAAATCTTGCTCAACTTGTTTTAATGCCATCAGAGATATTGACCCTATTTGCGCTGTTACGGGGGAGAAGATTTTTGTTAAGCATAGAACGGTTAAACATTGTGAGAATTGGCATGAAAACGAATATTGAAAGGAGGTTCGCTCCATGAAACCCATCACCATGTACGAATGTCCTCATTGCAAAAAGCTTTTTAAAACTCCGGACAAGCACAACTGCCGCAGAGATCCCGCAAAAACAAACTGCTATACCTGCGAACATTGGGGACATCAATTTCACTTTGATATAAGCCATTGGGGTGATGATGAATACGATATTACTTGCACGCCGGAAGAAGCCTGCAAGAAGCATGAAACAAGCCGGGTTGAGGAAGCGCACCGCATAATGCGTGAGAGCGGATGGTATCTAAATTGTCCAGTTTATAAACCAAAGGAAGAGGCTTAAAGCCAGAAGGGAGAAACCATGAGGTACATATTAGCGTTTCTAGTTCTTATCGGAATCATCGTTGCACTTTTTGGAGTTGTTTTTTTAATCACTCGGGTGTCGGAAAAAATTAATGACCTCCATTGGGGTCTCAAAAGAAAGCACCCGAAGTACGCAAAATTTAGCGAGTTTATGAATGAGACGTTCAAGCTGTGGGCGGCTAGAATAATCATGATTTTGGCTTTGATAATTGGTTTAGTTTTGGGATATTTGGAGGCACTAAAATTGTTTAGTTAGGAGGGAGGGACAAACTCATGACACGGAACCAATTTTATAGAGCAATATTTGTTTTAATGACGGCAATCGGCCTACTACTATTCGCAATTCTTATCACACTTCTCACACGTGACAGTTGGCATCTTGTAGAAACAGGCCACATCATAGCCATGTGCGGCGTATTCGCATTATTTCCAGTTTACGGCTATATGTGTCACCACATGGGGAAACTGGACGAGCGACACAGACCCAGAGAACGAATTGAAAGTACATATCAGACCGAACCGCACGGAATCAGATACACAAGGAAAGCGAGGTAAGAAGATGAATAAAATTGACACATTATCCATGATAGCCGCATTAGGCAGAAATCCTAAACTGAGATTCGAAACTACTCTGAACGGAAAAACACTGGAGGTCTACGTCAACCAAAATGGCGGCATATCGACACGAAACGAACGTAATACCGTAACTTTAAGTGGTGACATCATGCTTGCCAAATGGGAGCGAGTAGAAGAAAAATATACTTTTATGCAGGCAATCAATAGTAATAAAAAAATCAAGCATGAAAGTTGGAAAGACTATTTTTCATTTGAGGAAGCATTATATGAACTTTTGGAAGCGCCCATTTCAAACGCTCGCCATCTTATCAACAGTGGATGGAATATAGAAGAATAAAAAAATAAGCCCAAATCAAAGGGGCTAAAGTAATAACTTCACCCAAATTATAACACGAAAGCGAGGAAAAGCAAATGAGTGAAAAAAGAATTATTGAAATTAACGGTATAAAGTTAGAGGTTGACTTATCAACAGCAAGGAAGATTGACGAGTTTAAGGTTGGCGACAATGTAAAGGTTTTAAAAAAAGGCTACAACGATACTTTTGATGTTCTGGCAGGCGTTATTGTTGAATTTGTGAATTTTAAGGAATTGCCGACTATGATAATCGCAATGTTTAGGCAAGATTACAATGGTTGTCGGATAGAGTTCATTAACTTCAATGCACAAACTAAGGATGTTGAGATTACTCCATGTTGTGAGCATGAATTAAAACTTGAGAAGTGCAGAGTTATCGACAAATTTAATAACGAGATCGAAAAGAAAAAATCTGAAATGGAAGAGTTAATGAACAAGCGTGACTGGTTTGAAAAACATTTCGCTAAGTATTTTGAAAAATAGGGGGGATTCTGTTGCTTGAATACTTCCCTGAACCCGAAGAGCGAATCGTAATTGCCAACTGTTGCCGATGCGGTGATGAAATCTATGACGGCGACGAGGTTGTTGAATCGGGCGGTTACATATGCCAGGACTGTAAAAAAGCCGAAGCATTCAAACAGGCAACCAAAGCAGATTTAAATGAATTCATCACAAGCTGCAATCACGAAGAAGAATTCATAGAGTGGTTTTTTGAATTGGAGGAAAAGTGATGGGAAATACAGAGTTGTACATAATCGACCAAGCCATAGAGGACTTGGAACAGGATAGTACATTTGTGATCGATACAGACGAAAAGGCCGAGTGGAGCATTAAGAAAATAGCCGAGGAACGAGCCGAAGCTAACCGCATCATATCAGTATGCCAAGATGCAATAAATCGGTACCAGGACATAATTTTTAAAGCAGAAAGAGACCTTGATAACAGGACAAGCTATCTTACACATCAATTGCGCCTATACATTGATAGCGTTAAGGCGAAAGAATCTAAAACCCAAAAGACTTATAAGCTTCCAAGCGGAACTCTCAAAGTCAAATATCAAAAGCCCCAATTTAAGCCTGATGAAGAGAAACTAACGGAATTCTTAATAACAAGCGGTCACGCTAAATATGTCCAAACAATCAATAAACCAATGTGGGGCGAGTTCAAAAAAACAACCAACATTCAAAAAGACCCCATTGTAGACGAGGAAAGCGGGGAACTCATAGGCTACACACCTTACTATGTTGTGGATGCTAACGGAAATAAGGTTGAGGGTGTGGAAGTCGTTGAGCGTGAGCCAGTATTTGAGGTGGAGTGTGAACATCATGACAAATAATTTAGATTTGATAGGAAAGAAATTTGGGCGGCTTACTGTAATCGAGAAAGTTGCAGGAAAAACAAAAAAATATTCATATTGGAAGTGCTTATGCGATTGTGGGGATGAAAAGGTTGTTGAAAAAAGTTCATTGACAAGTGGCAACACAAAAAGTTGTGGTTGTTACCGTAAAGAAGTCACGGCAAGGCTTAAATATAGGCATGGACTAAGAAATACTTCTTTGTTTGAAAGATGGCACTCCATGATAAACAGATGCAAGAATCCTGGCTGTAGTGGTTATAAAAATTATGGAGGGCGTGGAATATTTGTTTGTGAAGAATGGAAAAGATTTGAGAACTTTTATGAGTGGTCAATGAATAACGGTTACTCGCATGAGCTACAAATTGACCGAATTAATAATGATGGTAATTATGAACCGTCAAATTGCAGATGGGTTACACGCTCGGAAAACTGCAAAAACCGAAGAACAAGTAAAAGGAGAAAAACCATATGAATGTCAGGCTACTTAAAGAAAGTGAAATCGAATGCCGGGTACAGAGTGTAAAAAAGACAAAAACTGGCGTTGGTTGCATACTTCTGCTTTATAAAGACGCAAGGGTTGACATGAAGCTTCTTGATGAAACATACGGCCCAACAAATTGGCAGAGAACCCATGAGGTTATTAACGGCAATTTGTTCTGCAGTATCGAAATTTGGGACGAAGCAAAAAAACAGTGGGTTAAAAAACAAGATGTTGGAACGGAAAGTAACACCGAAAAGGAAAAAGGACAAGCCTCTGATTCCTTTAAACGCGCAGGATTCAATTGGGGCATAGGCAGGGAATTATATACCTCTCCATTTATTTGGATTGATTTAAAGGATGGGGAGCATTACGACAAGGGAGAGAAGACCTTGTTAAGCCCGCGGGTAAAGTTTTCAGTCAAATCCATAGACTACAATGAAGAAAGAGAAATCACATCTTTACAGATAAGTGATTCTCACGGTGTTGTCCGGTATGACTTAGGTAAGCCGTACACGAAACCCGAACCACCAAAGAAAATAGACGATATCAAAGCGCAGATAATCTATGACTTGCTAGGTAAGACAAATTCAGATGTCAAAGCGTTCCTTAAATATTACAAAATCTCAAAGGTTGAGGACATAACAACCGAGTTATTTACAAGGGCTGTAAGGCAACTACAAGGCAAACTAAACAAAGGGGAGGGGTAACACCTTCCCCGGAAGGTGGCAACTATGCAAGGCGAATGTTACAACTGCGGGCAGTATGGATACGTCGAAAGGCATCATGTTTTGCACGGCAGTAATCGTAAAAAATGCGATAGATACCCGCTTTTAATTGTTCCGCTTTGTCCTAAATGCCACAGGGGTACATACGGTGTTCATGGCAAAAACGGGCACGAATTGGATATTAAGCTGAAAAAGTATGCACAGCAAGTCTTTGAGAAAAATTACGGGGCCAGGAAGCAGTTTATGAATATATTCGGGAGGAATTATCTATGAGCGGTCAAGATCTAATGAACGCAATGAATGAGCAGAGAAAACTACTTATTGACTGCGTAAATGCCATGAAGGTGTTAGGCCGTAAGCTTGCCGAGGCCGAGTATAAATACCGCATTGCATACCGGCAGGAAGTGTTTAGATTACACGAAGAGGACGGCACAGCCTGGACGGCCTGCGGGGAGCTTGCCAGAGGCGATGATAAGGTGGCTAATTTACGTTTTAAGCGTGATGTATACAAAAGTGACTATGATACAGCATTGGAAAAGATCAATGCTGTAAAGCTTGAAATACGCTTGTTAGAGAGCGAAATACGGCAGGAATGGAGTATATCATGATGTGGAAAGTGAAGTTTACTCATAGCGATACTAACTTAATAAAACAATCAAGCTATTGCTTGCGAGAAGGCAAGGAAATTTATAGACACCCGCTGAACAGATTTGTTGTACTCGAATTTCAAGGCAAGATAGGCAAATTTAGAGAATCGTTTCACCCTGAAGAATTACTGGAGGTATGAATATGGGTACGGTAGTATGCGTGGGAAAATTGTGCCGTAAATGCGGCCAAGCCTTTGCGGTGACCAAGGAGGAAATACAGCTTGCAAGGCGAGGGCGAGAGCGAGAACCGTGCTTGTGCGAGAAGTGCAGGAGAGGGTGAGAAAGTGGCAGACAGACGAATGTTTGCAAAAACAATAATTGATAGTGACGCCTTTTTAGATATGCCAAGTAGTACGCAAGCATTATATTTCCACTTAGGCATGAGGGCTGATGATGAGGGATTTATTAACAATGCAAAGAAAATACAGCGTGTTGTTGGGGCTAGTGACGATGATTTAAAACTACTTATAGCAAAAAGATTTGTAATACCGTTTGAAACCGGAATCATCGTTATAAAGCACTGGAAGATACATAACTACATTAGAAAAGACAGGCTGAAAGAAACTGTATACCAAGCTGAAAAAGCCTTACTAAGCGAAAAAGAAAACGGTTCGTACACAATTTGTCAACCAACTGTCAACCAACTGTCAACCGAATGTCAGCATAGGTTAGGTAAGGATAGGTTAGGTAAGGATAGTATAGGTAAGGTTAATAATATAGCGGACAAGCCGCAAAAATTCAAACCGCCGACACTCGAAGAAGTAACCGCTTATTGCAAAGAACGCAACAACTCTGTAAATCCTCAGCAATTCATAGATCATTACACCGCCAACGGTTGGTACCGGGGAAAAACGAAGATCAAGGATTGGCGGGCCTGTGTACGGACCTGGGAGAAGAATACAAGGCAACAAGGCAAGGCTGATGTATTCGACGAAGCACGGAAGATATTGGAGGCAGAACAAAATGACGGTCAATGAAACTCTTACACTCATTGAAATATTAGCTGCTACATATCCAAATCAGCGGAACTTCTCGGACCCGCAGCAAGCCGTAAAAACAGCTAAAGTTTGGGCAAGCCTTATGCCAGATATCCCGGCAAAAGTAGCAATAGCGGCAGTACAAAAGCATTGTATGCTCAATAAGTTTCCTCCAACCCCGGCAGAAATCAGAGCGGCAGCAGTAAGCGTGACAAATCCAAAAGGCATCCCGGATGCAGCCGAAGCATGGGGCGAAGTGGTCCGGGCAGTCAGGAATTTTGGTTACTACCGGGAAGAAGAAGCACTCGCCAGCTTACCTCCTCTTGTTGCAAAGGTGACACGCTCAATTGGGTGGAAAGATATATGTCTATCCGAAGAACCGGACGTTTTAAGGGGACAATTTAGAATGGCATACAACCAATACCAAGAGAGAGAGAAAGAACAACTATTTTTACCGGAATCATTTAAAGAAAAAATAGCTCAGTTAAGTGAGGACATGAAACTTATTGAATAAACCCAACGCCATGACCCGGCGGCATACGGCGAGCGTGGATAGGCACATTATAGGCGTGCTGAATAGATAACGAAGTCAAGCTAATACACGGGCTTGATGGGATTGGCGGGGATGCCGACCCGCAACTTTTCAAAAGGAGAATTAAAAGCAATGATTAAACTATTTGACAACTGGTACATAGATGCATCTGACTTATGTTACCAACTTAAAGAGAAAGGAAAGCCTGATAAAAACGGCAAAGATGTTTTCACCGTAGAAGGATATTATCAAGACGTAGCTGGGGCTTTAAAAGGACTTCGCAAGAAACTTCTTAGACAGCAAGTACAAGACGGCAATATAACAACTTTAGACGAGTACATAAAGGCGTTAAGGACGCAAGATGATTTATTTGAAACAATGTTGAAAGTATTGGAGGATTAATTATGAACACAGTATGCCTTATCGGGAGAATAACAAGGGATTTAGAACTTAAATATTCGCAAAGCAATATAGCAATATGTAAATTTTCGATTGCTGTGAACCGCAAAACAAAGGGAAAGGAAGCTGACTTCATAAACTGTATCGCATTTGGTAATACCGCCGAATTCATTAATTCTTACTTTGGTAAGGGCCGAGCAATTGCCATTACAGGCCGTATCCAGACAGGCAGCTACACCAACAAGGAAGGCAACAAGATATACACGACAGATGTTATCTGTGACAGCGTGGATTTTGCAGACAGCAAGAGAGAATCCGGGCAAACACAACAAGCTCCACAGGCACAAGAGATTCCAAATGACAGCATTTATAATCTAGGCGAAGATGATGAAGATTTACCGTTTTAAAGGAGATTACCATGTACGAATTTGATAGTTACATAAGAGGCACGAGCTACAAGATATCTCCAAATAATTTATATGTGAGAACTCAGGGGACAAAAGGGATATGTCTACCTTGGGGCAAATTATTGCAGTGGATTGATGAGCTCTGGGATATGTACGACAGCAGGAAAACGATAAAAAGCAGCATTTTTGGTGAGCAATATTACTTGTACGAGTATGGATTATGCTTGCCTAGTAAATTTTCAGTTCAGTGGAAGAAACTAATGAAATTTACTGACGAGCTGTGGGAGGTGTGGGACTATTATCAAACTTATTATTCCCGGCGAGCCGTGTGCTAAGCAAAGACCAAGAATGACGAAAATAGGGCATACATACACCCCGGAAAAGACTGTCAACTATGAAACACTCGTTAAACAACTCTATATCATGTGCAGTAATGAACGCCACGATGGAGCACTTAAATTGACCGTGGAAGCATTTTTCACTATCCCAAAGTCTGCTAGCAAGAAGAACCGAGAAAAGATGCTACAGGGCGAAATAAGACCTATAAAGCGGCCAGATTGGGACAATGTAGGCAAGATAGTATCAGATGCACTTAACGAGCTTGCATATAAAGATGACAGCTATATAGTATCTGCAAATGTCGAGAAGTGGTATAGCGATAATCCGAGGGTGGAGGTAGAGATTACAAATGCTTAAAGAAGATCTCCTGCAAGAGTATATAGACCGACATAATGACGGCACCTGCGACTGCAACGAGGACGATATGGAGCTATGCATCGGAGGGCAGTACATAAACGGACTTATCACAAAAGAAGAGGTTTTCGAAGATTGG
>ENA-UOOR01001785-UOOR01001785.1-fermentation-metagenome-genome-assembly--contig:-NODE-1785-length-24049-cov-5.059765_pt1 | contig 24049 bp, 18 predicted proteins | sample MGYA00245780_ERZ724029 | MGnify/ENA primary metagenome ERZ724029 (study PRJEB28704, sample SAMN03018315) | fermentation metagenome | biome: anthropogenic terrestrial biome; feature: soil; material... | reverse complement strand
CTAAGGCTGAACGTTGCGCCTGTTGAATCCGTACCGACCCGGTAATAGTAAAGACTTCGGCTTCAAATTCCGCCTCAATTTTTTGACCATCTACCGTAGCATCCTTAGTCTGCAAGTAAGGGTCTCCAGTAATAACCGCCGTCTTTAACTCCGAATTATAAACGATCTGGCCGGCGGTGAGAAACAGATCCCCTTTAGTGATTTCTAGCTTACCGACAATCCGAACATTATCCCCTTCGATTTTAAACTCCTGATTTTCCAGAACTTTAATACGTAACTCGTCAGCCTCTGTTCCCACCGTTCCTAACAAGAGTACAGCTAGTACAATTATCCACAGTACTTTACGGTGCATCCTCACTAAGCTCCTCTCCGTTACCCTGGTCAATTGGCGCTACTAACTCTACTAGTCCCTGGATCTCCCAGGTTTCCGTCTCTCGATAATATATAAGTTGTGAACAACAAATCTCCTCGTTAGAGGCCAATTTAATTTGAACATTACCGACAGCTAATACCCGTTCAGGGTTGCTTAAAATACTAACCTGGTCTGCCTCTAGAGTATATTTGCCGACCACAATTTGTAGCGGCGGCGTCAGTTCAATCCGATCATCCTGATGCCGGTAGTATAACCCTGTAGCGGTAAGAAATTCCCCTGCACTAGTGCTAATCTGAATCGGTCCGGAAAGAGTCAAATCTTGGGTTCTCCGATCATAATTTCCCCCGGCTGCCACTAAACTGTAACTTGGTTCTTCTTTCCGGTAAATAGTACCAACAACCTGTCCAGACAGGATAACCCGGCGCTCCTCCTTATCCATGGCAAACCGTTCTACTTGAATTTCCCAGGTTTTCTGGCCTTGCGATCGCCCAACTAAAGTATTGGTCGCCAAAGAGAAAGCCGGTCCTAGTGGTCCTGTCTTTTCTAGCCCCTCCGGTTCTGCTTTTTCTATTAAAGGAAACACTAAGCTAATCCCAAGTAAAACTAGTAGAACTAGGGTCAACCAGAACCCTGGTCGACCTAAAGCCGCCATTAGTAGGCACCTCCTAAAAGATTTAAATCCAGTAACAGTTGGCTTTCGGTAGCACCTAATCGTAACGGATCTCCTGGGAAAAGTTTAAAGAGTAACTCAACCCAAATTTCCTCCCGAACGGCATCGACGGCCAAACGCAGCTCTCGACAGTGCCAATCTCGGGTCAAACCAATCCGACCTCGCCGTAGCCGTCCTCCATACTGGCCATCCCAGTCGAGGCCAATATCTGCTGACCACAAGGGGGTTAACTGCTGTTTAGCTTGTACCCCTATCTCTTGCCAAATTGCTTGTTGGAAATCATAGTAGATAGTAGTTCGTAGTTGGTTCTGCTGGTTAGGGGTATAAGTTAATCCATATTTAGCCGTAGACCAGACCCCAGCCGGCAAAGCGTACGTTAATTGCAGCGTGGAATTTACAGCCTGACCATGTCGGTAACTAACTTCCGTAGTCAGATCACCTGGTAACGTGGTAACTAGATCGTATGTTCCTGTTAATGACGCCCGCCAATTACGGGAGGTATATTCAAGACGTTCTCGCAATTGATGTTTTGGTTGAACCAGGTCATAGGCCAAAGGGGATACCCCTAACCGCCCCATCCAACTATGGGTAATCGTATTACGGAGTCCTGGCCCTAATTGCTGAACTAAGCTGGCTGTTGTATTGGCCTGAACCTGGCCATGGTTAGTATCATAATAATTGCCCCCAATACCTCCGGTCATTTGCAGGTAAGTCTGGGGGTTCAAGCGATAAGTCATTCCAGTTAAATTTAATTGTCCAGCCGCCTTCATCACCGCTGGGCCTAGAGAATCTTCGTAAACTCGACTAGCACTAACACTAGCCCGTAACGGTAAAGTTCTTCCTCCCCATCGCAAAGGTTTAGTAGTTAATTTAACCTCAGGAAGCAAAGTATAGCTTGGGTTATGTCTCTGTTCAGCCTTAAAATCCAAGGTATAATAGGCTAGATCTTGACTAATCCGAGCTTGGGTAAACGAAGCTGGCTCTTCTCTAGGGAGGCCGACCCGATCTTGAAAGTTAAAGTTGCCAGAAAACGCATAGCGTAAATCCTTGCGTGGACGGTTTTCATAAGCGAGGGTACCACGGGTACTCTGATAAACCGCTCCGGTATATAGTTCTTGGGGGTTCCGGTTTACCTGTTGATAACCGGTCCGTAAGACCTGGTTCCTCTGGTTCCAAGAGAGGTTTCCTTGACTGGCCCAATCTTGCCGTAACTGTCCTTGGTACTCTTGTCTAGTCCACTCCCCCCGGACCTCTCCTTTCCAGGCCTCTGGCAACTGGGGCCGGTAAGTTACAGCGGTGTGTAAAGAGAGAGGCAAATTCAGTTCCCCATTCTCTTTAGCGTAAAAATAGAGCCAACCGGTTGCCGGCAGCGGCCCGGCTAGATTATACTGGTGTTTAAAGCCGGTACCCCACCCTTTGAGTTGGTAATAATCTAAGAACAAGGCCCCAAACCAATTAGGGTTACGATAGTAATTATAGGTAGTTTTCAAATACCAGCCATCCTCAGCATTATAACCGACCTTAGGGGCTTCCCAACGGTTATCTTTTAACGAAACTACTAGATAAGGCAGGTAAAATAATTTCTGCTTACCCTCATAGTAAGTAACTTGACGAGCCACTAACTTATCCTGGTCAAAGATTTGAATCTCTGCAGCAGTTAAATGATAGTGGGGCTGGCTTAAATCACAACCGGAAAAGCTGGCCTGCTGTAGTGTAGTTTGCTCTCCTTCGCTCCAAACCTCGGCTCCTTGCAGGTAAACCTCTCCCGTAAATTCACTACTTGTCAAGCTAGCTGTTACATCTCGGAAACTGCTAGCATCAGTCTGGAGGTTATAGCGAAGATAAGCTGCGTTAACCTGATCTTCTCCCTTACGGAACTGTACCGTACCAAAAGCCTCTAAAATCTCGGCTTGGGTATCGACTACCAAGCGCTGGCACTGTAAATAGATATCCTGATACTCTACCCTCACCTGACCCTCTACCGTCAGTAAGTTGGCTTCCGTTAGCCAGAGTAGCCCTGATTCACCGGTAATCCTAATGGCTTCCCCAGCTAAGGCCGGGATAGATAGGCTCCATAAAGCAAGCATTAAACTAAAGATGAACCAGCGTCGCATACCACCGCTCCCTAGAGAGAATCCGCTCGAATAACGGCAATAACCCCACAGAGGCCAAAAAGAATAGTTGGGAGCCAAGCCCCCCAAAACACCGGAATTATACCGTTAATACCTAGAGATCGACAAAAAGGGGTTAAGACATAGTAAGTCAGTGTCAAAGCTACGGCCCCGCTGCTCAATACCAACCGTGACTGCTTGGGAAGCCGTAAAAACCGTAAAACTAAAGGGGTACAAAATAATACGAAGGCTGTGCTGGCCAAGGGAGCCGCAAATTTTAAATGGTAATCGACTAAGAAAGACCGAATGTTAATACCGCTACTACTGAAAAGCCGAATATTAGCGGCCAATTCGCTCCGGCTCATCTCTCGGGTAGTTTTCTGATTACCAAAAAAACGTTCTAACCCATCCTCTAGTTCCAGACGCAGTTCGCCAAACTTAACCTCTTCAGAGGTAAAGCCATCAGGTTCAATATTACGTAGGACACCGTCAACCAGGTACCAAACCCCATCTTTAATCCACCCAGATTGAGCAGTAATAATTCGGGGATAGACCTCTTGGTTTAACTGATAAACCAAGATATTCTGCAACTGCAGGCTCGTAGCATCTACTTGCCCGATATAAAAAAAATAATCACGGCCAGAACGAAAAAAAATATCTTGCTCAATCTCCGGCTTAGCTTCTTGTAGAACAATACGTCGCACCATATTTTGAAAACCATGGTTAGCTCGGGGGACTACAGCATCGCTAAGATAAAAGCTGATTAGGCTTACTACTAAAGCCAAAAGAAAAGCAGGCAGTAAACAACGCCGTAAACTAATTCCACTAGCCCGGACAATTGTTAGTTCATTGTTAGCCGAAAACCGGCCCAGAGCCAAAAGGACCGAAGCCAATACAGCAATAGGTAAACCTTCCACAATAGCTCCAGGAAATTGGAATAAAAAAAGTTGACCAATAATAGTCAGCGGGATTTTCTTCGCAATTAGCAGTTCGCTTAATTCGAAGATAACCCCGCTGACCATTAGCATTACAATAACTAGTAAAATCAACAGCAAAGGACCGGTTATTTCACGTAGTAAATAGCGGTCTAAAAGTTGCATAGTTACTGGACCGAACTTAACTTCTCTACTAACTCTTCCAACTCAGCAATCCGCCGCTCTAACTCTTTCTGATTGCGAATTAGATCCGGTACCCGGCGTAGAGAAGCCTTTGCCCGCATCTCCTCCCGGTGAGGCCGGGCCGGAACCCCTGAAATAAATCCGGGTTCTTTGATATCCCCGGCAACAATAGCTCCTGCTCCAACAATAGTACCCTGGCTTACGGTTAAGTGCCCTGCTACACCCGATTGCCCGGCCAAAGTTACATAGTCTTCAGTGATAGCGCTACCGGCAACACCAGACATACCGGCTAAGAGGTTATGTTGACCTAGCTGAACATTGTGACCGATCTGGACCAAATTATCTATTTTTGTGCCTACCCCGATCACCGTCTTACCAACAGTACCCCGGTCAATACAAGCGTTAGCACCAATTTCTACGTCAGATCCGATTTCTACTTCTCCAATATGCGGTATTTTATGGTGTTTACCTCCAGCGGTAACAAAACCAAACCCATCTGAACCGATAACAGCTCCGGCTTGAATAATGACCCTATCACCGATGGTTGTCAACCTGTGGATAACCGCATTAGGGTAAATCAGACAATCTTCACCAATTTTGACGTCAGGAGCGATATAAACATTAGGATAAACCCAAGTTCCAGCGCCAATTTCTGCTCCTGCTTCAATGACCGCTCCAGCATGGACCCTTACATCCCGGCCTAATTTAGCCTGCGGACTTACCTTAGCTGCTGGATGGACCGCTACAGGCAACGGATATTCAGGAGCAAAATAGGCGAGAACCTTAGCAAAACCAAGACGCCCGTTTTCTACTATTAACAATGCTTTAGTACCTAGCTCAACTTTTTCCTTAAGTTCCTTAGGAATGAGTAAAACAGCAGCTTCAACCTCTTGAGCCTGGTCTAATTTTCGTTCATCTTCGGCAAAGACTAAATGACCTGGAGCTCCATCAAAAATAGTGCTTACTCCAAAGATGCGGATATGTGGATCGCCCACTACCTCACCATTAACTAAAGTAGCCAATTCACTAAGGGTAATACTTTTTTGACCTTTACTCATTACTAGGACTCCCTTCCCTTTTAGCAAGCTCTCCCTTTACTGCTGCTGAAATATCAATACCACCAAAAACCCCATTATCAGTAAGAACTACAGTACTAATGCCTTCCCGAAAGGCGCAGGTTTCGCTAACCTCTTTGATTTGCCCCAACATCAATCCGCGTAGGGTAGAAATACGCTGGATAAGTTCGGTAAAACTAGGCTGGTTTACTCCACTCGTCGTATGATCAACCCAGGATTTTTCAGGAGTAATTAATTCCTGATCTAGACGCTCCAGGTTTTCCCGTAACTCCTTTTCTAAAGCCAACCGCTCTTGTTCTAGCTCCTTTTCGGTAGCAGCAGTAACTTGACGCGTATACTCATCTAATAGCCGTTGGTACTTTTGCTGGAGCTGGGTACCCAGAGTAACCCCCTTATCCTGGTACTCTTTTTCTAGGGACCGCAGTTTATTTTCAAGTTCTCTTTGGTAGCTAGTAATCTGCTCTGTTAAACCGGCTCGCTCTTCAGCCCCCTGGTCTGATAGTTCTGCTTTAATCCTTAAACTCAATATTTTGACCTGATATTCTTTTTGAAGTCCGGCGGTACGCTGTTCCAACTCCTGAGCTAAACGCGCTTGTTCCCGGCTACTTTCCCCATGCAGTTCCTCTTTAATTTTAGCTTCTTTACGCTCAATCTGTTCCGTAGTCTGGGCCCACTTAGCCTGTTCAATAGCTGCCAATTGGTGCTGATAATCTTGAATCAACCGCTCTTTCTGCTTTTCTAAAGCCGCTTGGAGCTGACTATTATCTAAAGTAGCTAACTGGTTCAAGGGAATACGACGGGAAGAATCTTGGAACTGAGCCAATTGGTCCTCCAGAGACTGTAACTCCAACCACCTAGGATGGGCTGGCAGAACTTCACTTAAGCGAACCACAGCAACACTTGCTACTTCTTCTGGAACTAAAGGTTCAGGAAATATTAGGTCTACTTGCGGGTCAGCCAAAGTATCCTGAAAACCGCTATCAGAACTAAAATAATAGCCAATAGCCCCTGATCCTAATAACCCTATTAGCAACAGGGGGCTAAAACGGCTTATTTTATGTAGTAACCACTGGAACACTTGGCCAACCCCTTACCATTATTTCGCTGCAGCCTTAATAACTAAATCTGTAAGATCTAGACCACCATAAAGAACGCCCTGTTTTTCCAGAACTACCGTCACTTTCTGCTCTTTAGCCACTAATTCAATAAGGTAATTAGTTTCCTCTAAAGCCTGGGCAAAAAGAGCATCCTTTCGTGCATCTAGTTCCTGCTGATAGCGCTGAAAGAGCTCTAACTTCGCTTCATCGCCATCTAATTTTTTCGCTTCAGCATCGTATTTTGTTTGTTGTTCTTGGGTTTCTTTCTCTAAAATCTCCCGCATTTCTTGCATCTGGGGCAGTTCATTCCATAACCGTATAGTATCAATATAAGCAATGCTGGTATTATTTTGGGCCAGAGTACGGTCAGTAACGATTATACCTACCCCAACCATTACAAACAGAGCTAAAAAACCAGCAGCAACCTTGGCTAACCTTCCCATCTACTAATCTCTCCCTATTTTAATCTCTGACGTTAAACATCAAATAGCAACAAATTACATTATACCAGGCTCAGTCGGTAGAGAGCAAAGGAAAACTCCTACAAATTACCGACCAATCTCAGCCAAATTCCAGTTGGGCTACCGACTATCTCTGTAGTTAAATAATCAGCATTTTTAATCCCATAGGCTAACTCCCAAGGGGCACCAGCCCAAGTCCGTCGGAACCGGAGCCGTTGATCATGGGATAACTGATAATCAAAGCGTAGTTCTGGGGCTTGTTCCCTTAAAGAATAAAGTAAAATTAGATCACCTTGAAACACTTTAGTCCCAAGGCCAATTTGCGGTTCGAAATTTAAGTTTGTTGCCGGTATATCTAGAACGCCCACAGCCCAAGCCCCTGGTGTTACATACCGCCCGGCTTCTAAGCACAACCCCGGCTGCAGTTCACTGCCGAAGTTAACAATACCTTCCAGAAAGAGCTGGTAAACTGATGATTCAATTTGAATCTGGGCCTTAGTTGCCGCCGCTAGCCTTAAGGCTACCCGGTAAGAAAGTCCCGCATCTTTTACCGGTACGGTTGCCGTTAATCTTTGTTCTAATAACCGCTGCACATAGTCGAGTTCACTTTTAACAAACTGGACAGGAACCCCTTTAATTAAATTAACTTCCCGACGAAGCTGACTGTGAAATTGACGTTGAACAGCCGGAGATAGGCTACGCGAAATACTATCAACCTCAATCGAATAGACTCTGGGTTCCTGAGGTATTGCAAGTACTACGAGTTTAGTCTCCTGAGCCGGTTCTACCTGAAGGGTTAATTGAAATCCTGGCACCAGCGGTAATTTCTGCTTCGCTTGCTCTAATAGAGCCGCTCCTGCCCAACTAAAAGCATCTAAAGGAACCCCTTGATAAACCTGGTCTAATTGGAGCAGCACAGGATTAAGCTGTTCATCTAACTTTTGCATAACCCAATCCGGCTGATTTTCTCCTAGAGACCAACTCGCTTCCACCAGCTCAATTCGCTTTCCTTGAGGCTTAAAAATAGCTTCTAGCAAACTTACCCGCCCTGGGGCCAACTCCAAATGTTCCAATTGATAACCGGTGACCGCAGCATTTAAAACCTCGGTCAAAGAAGCGGTAAACTCCTGGTGAAACGTGGTAACCTCGTCAATATTTCTACCAACCAAAGCCGTAGTCGCCACTAGTTTCACCGCTCGGTTAATCCGCTCCTCAAAGAGCGGTGGTGGTAGCGGGAACCCTACTATACGGGTCTGAACTTCCACCCCTTCTATAATTGTATCCTCTACAACCCCATTACCGGAAGCAAAAACGGGCCCAGCAATGCTGAGCACCAGGGCCAGAAGGCCAATAGCGACTCCACACGGACCCGTTGGTTTGCCCATTTAGTTTCTCAACTCCTACTTCAAAACTAGAAGGTCTGACCTAAACTAAAGTAAGTTTTTCCGCCCTCTTCACCGATACCATAATCAATCCGCATAACCCCTACCGGAGTATCAATCCGTACCCCTAGACCGTAGCCTTGGTGCATTTCGCTAAACTTAAGGGTATCCGGCTGGGTCCAAGCGTTTCCTAGGTCGTAAAAGAGGACCCCATCTAGGTTATCGGTAATCCGGAACCGGTACTCGGCATTAAGCACCAATAAGGCTTCACCTTGAAAGGCGCTGTAATCATAGCCCCGAACCGTATCTGGTCCACCAACTTTAAACAGCTCGGATTCAAGCAACTTACCTGTTTCACCAGTACTATGCAGATAACCACTGCGACCATGGAGGGCCAAGACCTGGCCACCAGAGCCAATCTTAAAGTACTTACTGTAGTCTACAAGATAGCGGTTAAATGGGGCTGTACTACCTAGCCATTCCGGAGCCACCTCTACCGCAATTTCTCGCCGGGAACCGCTAGATGGACGGAGGAAGAAGTCCCGAGTATCTTTAACCAGACTAAACGTCATTGATCTGGTTTTTTCTTGTTTGTCTGTAATAGCTTCATCCTCATAATCTTCTGCTGTATCATAGATCCGGAGTTTGAAGTAACCCCGTAAATCCTCACCTAGTTTACGACCTAGTGTAGCGTCTATTCCGGTCTCAGTCTTGTTGTAATCGCCTTTTTCAATTGAAGTTTCTTTAGTCCGTTCATTATAGATGTTAAAGCCACCTGAAGTTTTCTCATTGATATAGGGCTCATAAAAACCAACCCGGTATAAGTTCTTAGTTTTACCAAACTCCCATTTGAAATTGGTCCGTTGTCCTTTACCTAGGAAGTTATCTTCGGTAACTTCAATGTAACCGAGCAGGCCATCTTTGGAACTGTAACCGGCACCAATACCGGCTGTACCGGTCCGCCGCTCTTTAACCTTAATTACTAAGTCAACAACATCTGGATCATTGGTTTCTTTAAATTCCCGAGAAACATCATCAAAGAAACCGAGGTTCAGAATATTGCGCAAATCTTTATGTAACTCAATAATGTTTAAGGCCTGACCCGGCTTTAGCCTCAATTCCCTACGGATAACATAATCTTTTGTTTTCTCGTTCCCCTCAATAATAACTTGATTCACTCTAGTTTCTGCCATTTTAATCTGAATGCTACCTGAATCATCAATCCGGACATCCGAGATTCGAGCGGGAACTCCAAACTCCTTAAAAGTGCTCTCCAACATATCCTGTAAACCTTTATTCAATACATTAATGTTGAGAATTTCTCCATCTTGAACCGGAATTAACTCCCGTAACCTTTCACTAGGGAGAGCCGAGTTACCGCTAATTACTATTTCTTTAACCTTAGGGTTCTCTGCCACTTCAAAGATAACCTTAACCCCATCTTGAAACTCCCGGAAATTAGCCCGTACATCGTAGAAGTATCCGAGCTCAGCAATAGCTTGCAGGTCATTTTTTACCGCCTCTTCCGCTACAGGCAAACCTAGCTTTGTTCGGGTAATTACCGCCATAATCTGGTCGGTTGCTATCATCTTATTACCAAGGACTTCAATTTTCCGTACCGGGGGGTTTATCCCTTCTGCGGCCAGAACAGTACCGCCCAAGGCTAGACCAGCTACTAGTATTATAAATAACATTACTATGGGTTGAAAACGTTTGGCTACAGTTCTAGTCACTTAATTATCCTCCTCAATTAATCTAATTGTTAGTTGATCTATTATTCGCCTTTAAGGGCGTCTGTTGCCACTTTAAATAGTTCCCCCATATTGATTTTTGGTGGCTCACTAATCACTTCAGGGGGCTGAATCGGTTCTGGCGCAACCGGTATCAAATCTTGTTCTTCTTGCTCTTCAGTAACAGGAGCTTCTTCAATTTCAGGTAATACCGGTGCTGTTACCGTTGGTACTACCGTTAATGGCGGCTCCCAATCTACACTAACCTCGGGTACTATCGGTGCAACTTGAGGTTCTTCAACTACTACCGGTTCAGAAAACTCAGGTTCTGTCCTAAACGGTTCTTCTCTGACCACTAGGTTAAACTCGACTTGGCTCTGCCAACTACCTGGAAAAACCGGCTGTTCCCAGATCAGAGCTGGAGTAGGATATCCGGAATTTCTTGTTGCTATTAAATAGCCGATAGCCACCGCCAACCCTACTACCAATATAGCTAATAAGCGCTGCCGCCAAAGTCTGGTCATCCGGGAGTTCACCGAAATTTCTGACCCCCGACTAGTCTCCCAGGCATGACGGACCTCTGCTTCTGCTAAGGATAGGGTCAGTTCTGCCTCAAGAATCTTTTCCTGAGAATACTCTTCTTCAGCCCGTTCTAACCAACCCTTAGCAAATTGAACATGCTCAATAATTTTTTCTGAAAATCTGGACATCTCCTCACCAACTCCGGGCCAGCCAGAGCACTAATCTCGCCGGGATTCTGCAATAAACTGGGCCATCATTCCCCGCATACGACGTAGCCCTTTCTTTTGCAGCTTATAAAAATAAGAAGGGCTAACTTGGAGCTCTTTAGCACTGTTCAGAGAAGTTTGGCCTTCTACATAAGTAGCTTGAACTGCTCGCCGTTCCTTCTCCGGCAAACGAGCCAATGCAGCCTGAACTTGTCCTTGCAACTCCTGTTCTTCCAGATAACCTTGGGGCTGCTCCGGATAAACAGCTGCTGATCTCTCCAGGCCCAAAAGGTACTCGTCTCCAGCTAATATCTCGGCTCTTTGCTCAGCTGAGTATTGAGCGAGCCAGTTAAGCATCCGTCCCCGAATTCGATGCCGGGCATAAATACTGAACCGAACCCCCAATTGCGGATTGTAATTTTCTACAGCTTCAATTAACCCAACAGTACCCTCTTGAAGCAAATCCATAGTTGAATCCCGGGGCACATTAAGGCTGGTAATCAGCTTAATCACTAAAGGCTGATACGAGCGGATCAAGCAGGCACGGGCTTCCCTATCGCCTTCCTCTTTATATTGGGACCAGAGAACAGTCTCTTCTTCTGTAGAGAGCAGTTCAATTTGGTCAACGATTTTAAGATATTGGCTGATCACACTCTGTTCCGCCTTTCTTTCCAGAAAGAGGTTCTACCGAAGACAAGGATATTCCTTCCCTCCAACCACTGTAATTACTGTCATTAAAACCGGAGCTTGGTTTCTAAACCAAACCAAACCTCCCCATCACTATTAATCGAATTGTTAACTGTTATATTGGGTTTTATTCTGTATTCAAAACCTAGATATTCCAAAGGATCTGGATCCAATGTTCTGGTATAAGTGACATATAAATTATCTACCAGATACTTACCGAACTGGAGCTGCACATTCTCCTCAGTAAAAGCCCGTCTGATTCTGAACTCATCAAGCTGCAAAGCTTCTCGAACCATCATTTCAATACCGCCCATAACCTGAGAACTAATCTGATCGTCAAAAAGACGAATTAGTTCCTGTTCCCACATTCCATCCCGTCCACCTTGAACTAATCTGGTTAAACGTCCTGGTAAAGTTAGTTTGGTAACAATCTCCTGCTCTGTTAAGGGTGGCGTTGAAGAAAGACTTAGCTGTAAATCATCGGTAGGTCCAGTTACACCTAACTGAATCACCGCCTCTGGTACCCTGGTTTCAGCCTGAACCTCGAGATACGGTAGGATACCACGGAAAGAGGCGAAATCTGCTGTTCCGCTGGTTATCTTAAAAACTGTATCAAGGTAGGTAATCGTTCCCCTAGTCGATTCAGCATGCCCGGTCAAAGTTAGTTCGGAGAGGGTCCCACCTAAATTTACTTTCCCTAACGCCCGGGCATCAACAATGTTCGAATAGAGAATTCTAACATCGTTCGTATGGGTTACGTTAATATCAAAACGAACCGGTAGGGTAACCGGCAAACTAGCGGCTTTTCGTCCTTGCCCAAACCGGAAGACCCCATCAGTCAAAACAGCTTTACCTTTAATTAGCGGTTCAGTCAACGGACCGCTAATATTCAAAGCGGCATCGGTTTTAGCCTGTAGGTAACCTAAATCCAATCTAACCCCAACTGTATTTAGATTGAGAGCCAAGTCTACATTATTACCCTGCCCCAACCCTAACTTGCCTTGCAGATCAAACCGCCCACCATTATAAACTCCAGTAGCTTTACGGATAACCCCTTCCCTGCCTTGAAAATCCATATTAAAGATGACCTGTTCAAAAGCGCCTGGGAGTAATTGGGGAGCAGCCAAATACAGATTTGTTAAGTCAACAGAACCATTAACCAGCGGATTAGTTAGATTACCGCTGAAAGTAAGGTCAATCTTCCCCTGCCCCTTGACATTCAAGTTCTCTCCAAAAACTAAACCCAGCAAAGCCAAAGAATCATCGGCCATTTGAACCCGAATATTCAGATCTTGTTGTTGAGCAGTTTTACGCCATGGGATAAGTCCACTAACTATCGTCTTATTAGCACCGGTAGTAGCTACCGCTTCTTGAATAGCAACACCCATTTTATCAAAGACCATTTTACCAATTAAATTATCAATATTAACCCCTTGGGCCAAGCCTTCTTCTACAGAAAACGTAGCTACCGCTCTGGGATCGTCGGCCGCACCGCTTAATTCCACGTTGAAATTAGCTTTACCACTGATATTTAACCCTGGTCGTAAAAGGGTTAGCAGCGGCTGGATAGCCACCTTTGTACCATTAACGGAAAACTGTAGGCTACCATCGGCTCCATAGGTACCTAAAGCCGTTACCTGTCCAGTCTGATCCCATAACCGGCCTCGATGTAGCGTTACCGAACCGTTAGTATAAGAAAAATCTAACTCTCCATCGTACTGCAAGTCATGGTACTGAAGTTGGCGACATTGAATTAGGCTCCGACCCGAAAAATTAGACCCAATTCCGCCTAGTTGAACGAAACCGCTTAACTCTCCGTTAATCTCAGGCCACGTCAAGTTTTTAGTTACCTGAGCCAAATCAGCCAAAGTAACTTTATCTAAATCTAAATCCAGATTGTACCGGAAACCATCGGCTAAATTCACTTCGCCGGTAACCTTAACAAGGCTAGCATTTTGGTAGAGACGAAGCGAATCTAGACTTAAAAGATGCTGGGCCAAATTATAACGGACCTTACCCTTTCCCCGATCCAAATGGTAATCTTGGTAAGCCAAACCTGCAGCATCAATAGTACCTTCCAATGCTAAATCGGCCCAAGGTCCTGAAAGTAAGCCAGAAAAACTTCCTTGTCCTGCTAACCTAGGTTGGTTTGCAGGTGGGATAAATTTATTCAGGATAGCAAAATCCACATCATCTATTTGAAGCACAGCGGCTAACTCATTATCTTCCCAAACACCGTTAGTCCTAACTTGAGCCCCGGCTATCTCTGCAGTTACTTGATTAAACTCTATCCGATTTTTGGCCAAAGAGAGTTGCCCTCGAACCTCTTCCAGCGGTAAATCTAGTACCATCCCATCTTCCAAAGAAACAGGACCCCGCAATGCTAGTTGAGGCCAAACACCATCAAGGTTAAAGTTGGCATTGAGAACTCCGCTCAACGGTAACTTTAAGTCAAAAATTCGATTAATCCTGGCCATATCTACATCTTGAACCGCTGTTTTCAAGTAAAAACGAGGGCTCGGTTGGCTTACATTAATTTGGCCGGTTACGGCTACCCGGGCTATTCCTTGTAAAGCTTCCGCCTTTTCAATAGAGAGAATAGCTTTAGAGTAAGCAAAATTAGCTGTAAGCAAGTCCAACTTTTCTCCATGCCAAACCGGGTCAGTCACCAGTAGTTTACCGCTAACCCGAGGATCTGTTAAAGAGCCTGTTACTGTAGCTTGGAATAAACCTCTACCCTCAACTGTCTCGAGTTCTGGAACACTAACCCCCGCCTGGGCCAACCAGCTCCCCAAGCCAACTAAATCCAAATCATGTCCAAAAACTTGGGCTACCACAGCTTGATCTAGAGCCCACTGCAAGTCCCCCGAACCTGAAAAACTACCAAACTGGGTCTCAGCCTCAGCATAAGTCAAATCTAAGAAGCCTTGATCCCAAGACCAGTCGGCTCTGATCTCTTGAAAAAGGTTCTGCAACAACATAGGTTTAGCGATCCGTGTGCTGCCACCGATTATATCCGGAAAACCTTGACCAAGCACCCCCTGGATTAGTAATTCTCCAGAAGCCTCCCCCCCGACCTGGGCTAATTGGTCTAGCAGGTCCGGTAACTGTAAAGCCACCCACTCTAAATCTAGTTGGTTATAGCGGTAGACACCAGAATACTCTAGATTTTCTCTTCCCAATAACCACTGCATACTTCCTTCTATTTTTTGGTTTTGTGGTAAGACCAAGTCTATACGCCCTAAGTTTAGTACTGCCGAGGCGTAATCAAAATCTATAGCTAAGGAGTCTATCGGTATCCCGCCTATTGCTCCATTATTTAACCCTAATTTACCTGCTACTAACGGGGCTTCTAAGGTTCCTAAGAAAGTCCCGGAAAAAGCAAGATCGCCACGTAAAGGAGCTACCCCGTTGCTCCGAAGCGACGCCGGAACAAGTCGTGATAACCCTCGGTCCTCTAGCCAAGTAAGCAAACGGTCTAACCCTACCTGTCTAGTACTAAAGTTCAGGTCAAAATAAGGGGCATCTCCTAGTAGTACCTCTCCAGAGAGGCGTAAAGGTTGTTCTGCCAAACGGAAATCTAACTTATCGGTCCAAATTCTTTGGCCGGCAAAACGAATTTCTCCAGCTAAGTTAGCTAATTCAATAGCATAGGCCGACTCAACCAGGGCCTGAACATTAAGCAAATCGATCTTACCCGCTAATAAAGGCTCCTTTAAAGTACCGCTAATAGTCAAGGCTACAGAAGCTCTACCCGCTACCCCTGTTAAGCCCTGGGTCGGTTGCCAGCGTTCCCAAAGCTCTTGATATTCCGCAAGATTAAGCCGATTAGATACGGCCTTTAAGTTTAAACTTCCTGGTGTACCTGGTTTAATCAAACCGGAAAGTTCTACTGTATCTTGACCTAAATTAACCCGTAATCCAGTTACATTAATTAAATCAGAGGTAATTCGAACCCCACCTTGGAGATTAGTAAAATCCAAACCCCAAGTAGGAAGAGTACCATTAAGGCGATGAATCCACAGATCTGTAGACCAAGTAACCTTAGAACCAGGACCCCCAGCCAGATGGGCTGTAGCTGATACCCGACCTTCAGTGATAGCGAGGCCGGGTTGCAGTTCTGTCAATAACGGAGCAAAGCCAGTAGCTTCAGCGTTATCAGAGGAAATCCGTGCATTCCAACCGGTTTCCGGATTAACCTTAACTTGGAGGTTTAAATTCTGTAAATTAGTCCCCGCCGGAACCCCTCGGATTACAGCACCCACTTCGCCGGTTGAACCGATTACCAAGTTAGCAGCCACATTTTTAAATACTAAACGACCTGCACGCCAATCAAAACCTGTAGCCTCAAGTACTTGGTGGAAAGCTGATGCCGTACCCCATAACTCCACCGGAATCTGGCTCAGGGTAAAATCACCACCGCTAACCGCTATAGCTAAACCTGGTAATGAAAAATCTTTTCCACCTTCAGTACCAATTAAGTCTGTACCCCTACTCACATCATAAAAGACTGTCGGATTAATTATCTTGACCCCTGAAATAGCTTGAGCCGGGTTCTTCAAGTTTCGGAGCAGTTTGATCCAAGAGTAGCGGAGACTAACCTTTTCTACAGTAGCTTCTCCAGCCTGATTAGGTAAAGATAGTTGCACTCCGACGATTTCTAAATTACTGCCGAGCCCTGGTCGGATCTGATCAATTTTCACAGTTACTCCATAAGCGGATAACCCCTTCTCTAGCCCTGCTTCCAAAGCGTTGGGGATCATTTCCCAGGAAAACAAAATCCGTGAAAACCCAAAAAAGAAAAAAGCCGCCACAAATAATGCTACTAATATTAGACTAATTGGTTTTAACAACGGTGAACGTTGCGGCTGCACTTTGTTACCTCCTATAATAACCGACCAAAGGAACGAACTTACTTTTTCTACACAGAAAGAGCCATTCCCTTTGGGCCCTAGGACCTATCCTCAGTACAAATCCTTGTAGAATTGGAAAAATGCACAACTAATGTTGTGCATTTCTTCAGCAGGTGTTTTCTACCCCTATTTATTAAGTCTAATCGACTTGCCCGGCCACTCTGAATCTGTTTCCGACTCATCCCAAGGCAAGTAGTCTCTAATTTCCATACTAAAGGACGTACTGCCTTCAATTACATATTCTGTCCCCAGAGAGGCCTGGATCGGCTTAGATGAATCATTATTCTGGGAAGTGTCTATCGCTATTTCTGGAATAGAATCCTCACCCTCCTCAACCGGCTCGGTCGCTTCCAACTCTGCCTCATCCTCCTCTGACGAGTAAGCATAAGGCGGATAAAATTCTACTACTATCTCATTGTTTTTTTCCCGCAAAACAAAATCGCCGATTAGCAACTCTAAACTCTCTGCGTTAGTCTTAGGGCTAGGTTCACTCTTTTTCGGCTTAATACCTGTTGGATTCTCTGGTTTGCCTGGAATATCAGTTTCATCAGGATGTTCTTTCCCCTCATCTTCGGCATAACCTAGATAAGCCCCATGCCGTACAGTTACCGTGGTCTGACCGGGACCCGAATCACTGGGTATTTCCAGTCTAACTACACGGTTAATCGGGTTAGAACGCCAGGGCCGCAGGGTTACCGCCACTTCTACAGTATCACCTGGGTAGACCTCTGGATCTAACAGGTAAGCAGCTTCAATTTTAGCTGTTCGGCGCTGGCTTTCCGCCATTATATCTACTGTTATCTGACTAATATCAACCTCTTTAAACTCATTATGGAGAACTAAGTCTAAAGCTTCAAAAAGCTCACTAATAGAAATAGCAGAGATATCAAAACTGCTAAAAAAGAGGTTACGACGGGTAAATCCACCCGCCGGGAGATCTGCTGAACTAATCGTAAACTGAATCGAAGCTGTCCCTGCCCCAATCCGATCTATAGCTGTATCTACCGCCTGCAGTACCGCAGCATCAATTAAGTTTAACGAAAGTATCGGATCTTCAATTACAACAAAATTAAAAGTCCGATCTTTCTGGAGATCAAGATCCCGGACTTTAACCTGAACCGGAATAGTCTTAGGTTTACCACCAATTTGACCAGCGATACCAGCAGTGCGATCTTGAGAAACCAAGCCGAAACTTGGTCCAGCCTTACCTACCTTAAAAGGGGTATCAATACTTTTTACCGTGGTTAGAACTTCAGCATAACTAGCATAATAATTACTTGCGCCCCGGTTAGCAAACGGATGACCAAAAGCAATAAATCGGCCGGCATCATCGATATAAGTAATGGTACCTAAAGCTGAAGTCCGGATATCTCCTTGGATTAAGTCTACTGCAATGGGGCTGCCACCTTCTAAAGGGGGAGGCGTAAAACTGGGCTTACCCGCACCCCAATTACGAATGGTGACATTCTGTCCTTGAAAAAATTTTTCCAGGCGAGCAACCCCCCGGGGACCCATACCTGAAACCAATAAGGGGGTAGCCACCGGTTGCAAACTCACCGACTCATAACGTTGACCCTGATACTCAATAGGTTGGCTAAGCTGCAACTGCTCTCCTGGTACCAGGTCTAGAATAGAGAGCATCGATTTAATAGGTGTTACCATTCCAATAAAGTGATCGGCAAACCCGTAGCCATAAGAGAGTGCGCCCAGTAATTTTCCATCTAAATAAACTGGACTGCCGCTCATCCCTTGCGCAATACCGCCACTTTTTTCCATTACAGAGCCGCCGACCCGCACTAAAATCAGCTGATCTTGAAGACCCTGGTACTCAAGGGTACCAAGAACTTCAACATCAAAACTTTCCACCTTATTTCCTTCAATAACCGTACGTCCATACCCAACCATACCAGGTTTAACCTCTTCGATTGGGAAAAGCTCTAGCGCTTCCGCCGGAATAACTACTAATAATAGTAACAGTATTACCTCAATAAACCGCAACCAGGTCTTTTTCATTAATAGCTCTCCTCATCTGTATTCAGCAAAAAAAGAATTGCATTGGCCACATGCCGTTCTCGTCCGTCGGAAGGCATATTCAGTGGCTTATCCCGGATCACCATCGTTGCTGACCCACCGCCATCTAGATTTAGGGCATAATCACAACCTAAATCTACTAAATATTGGGCTAGTTCTGTTAAAGTCATCCCAATACTAACCCCTTGTCGACGGCCATTTACTGTTACCGCTAAAATACGACCGTCCTCAGTAAAACCCAGCGCTGTACGTGGTGCCCTCCCATTAGCGATATCTAACTGAAACTGCTCTTCTTGGGTAGTTAGTTTAACGGCCCCCTCCTGAACTAATAAGGGACCAGCCCCTACCGCATACTTGATGTTGAGAGCCTCCCAGTCTGGTTGGGTCCTTAATTCCAGGCGACAAGGGGCCCCTAGTTCTAGCTGGTTCAATTTTTCTTTAAAAATCCCATGCCCAGAAAGTACATAACCATCAGCCGGAATCGGTGCGTCTCCTTGGTAGCGGGCTATCACGATTCCGTCTTTAATTACAAGTTCTGTCCCAAAACTATTAGTTCTAGTTGAGTCGCCCCGTTCCCGGGTGTAAACTATTAGTTCATCGCCATACCTCTGGCGGTTTAAACCACTAACAGATAGTAACTCTTCACCCAAGTAGACCTTGCCTGCAAAAGCAAACGGCTGTATTAATATCCTGCCATCTGTAGTAATTGCCACGGCGGTTCGGTTATAAATCGGTTCAGTTATTAACCGTCCTTCTTCAATATATAAGCCTAAAGGTGTACCATCAGAACCGAAAAAAGAAGCATTAATAGCTGCAAAAGCGCCGTTCTCTTTGGCAATCTGACTCAATGGTGCTTTACCTAAAGTCAGCCCAGTTGCCAAACTCGTTTTTATTGTAACCGTAGCTACTTGTGGATTAAATTCTAAAATATTGATTTCCAAAGGGCCTTGACTGGTACCTTTAGTAACTTGTCTATAGTAAATCCCTGCCCCTAGCCGAGTAGTATGCTCTTCTGTAAAATAAAAAGGTAACCGTAGGGTCAATTGGCTTGGGTTTGATCCGCTCACAATCTGAGCCTGAGGGATTTGGTAGTTAAGGTCAATAATCAACTTAGCGGTAGACCGCTCTTGAGAAATCCGTAATCTTTTAACCCCGGGATTAGCCGGTTGGGGAAGACTTAACCCCTTAGCGAAGACCGCTCCTGGAAGTTCTACTATTACTTTACTTGGGTTAACATACTGAATTAACCGGTGTTCTAACTGATCGGTACCGGTAATAACTATATCTGACCCCTCAGAAGTGGCAACCACATCTAATAAGGTTACCGTAACCGGTCCTCCCGCCGCAACTACCGGAGCAGCAATTAACCAAATTAGTAGTAATATTACACGCATACCAAGTAATTCTGATAGCCCTAGTTTTTTTCCTGCAATCAAAAAAAGGCAAGCCCCCAAAGGCCGCCTTAACCCTCTTCGTCTTGTGACGCCTTTAACTGTAGAAAGAGTAAATCAGCTAGTCCAGCCGTGCCACTTTTACTAGCCTCTTCAGTTAAAGCCTCATCTAACATACCCGTAAAAAACTCCTGGGCCCGACTTTTACCAAAAAGGCCACCCTCTGGTACTGTTTTACGCATCTCTTTGGCTAAAAGGTTTAGAAAAACCGCTTCTAACTCGCGACAGGCAGCCAATAGTTTCTCATCATTTAATTTTTGGCTATCTAATTCTTTGCCAACTCCAGCCTGCTGAGCCTGGATTAGCAGCTCTGCAAAAGTCCCCTGGGGCGTCATTTGCCGTGAACCAGTAGTGCCTATGCTATTATTTAAATCTAGAGAAACTGGTTTCAACCCAAAGTCCATACAACCGCTCCTTAAATAATCTCCAGCTCACCATGGAGAGCCCCAGCCGCTTTTACTGCTTGTAAAATAGCGATAATATCCCGGGGAGTAGCCCCAATTCCATTCAAAGCTTTTACCAGATCATTAACACTAGCCCCTGATGGAACTACCATCAATCGAGCATCTTCCTCAGCCACCTCAATCTGACTCTCCGGTATGACCTGAGTAGTCCCTGGCGAGTCGGGCCATGGCTGAGAAACTTCCAAAGACTGGGTAATAGTTACACTCAAATTACCGTGAGCTACTGCTACCGTGGAAATACGCACATTCTGCCCCATAACCACAGTGCCGGTCCGTTCATTTATAACTACTTTTGCAGTAGTATCTGGTTGTACCTCTATAGCTTCTAAGCGAGCTACGAAAGCCACCGGGTCCAACTGATATTCCTCAGGAATCAGCACTTCAACTGTACTTTTATCTAGAGCCCGGGCAACCGAAGTATCAAAGGTAGCATTAATATTTTCCACTAACCGGTTTACTGTTGTAAAATCCGGGCTATCCAGTACTAAGTCTAGATAGTTGCCATTGGTGAACGAAGCCCCTACTTCTCTTTCTACAGTGGCTCCGTTAGGGATTCGGCCTACTGTCGCATGGTTCTTTTGAACCTTAGACCCCCCACCAGATACGTTAAAACCACCGATAGAAACTGACCCCTGAGCAACAGCATAAACTTCACCATCAGCTGCCCGCAGAGGTGTCATTAGCAGAACTCCGCCTTGAAGGCTTTTGGCATCTCCAAAGGAAGAGACGACCACATCAATATTATCGCCATTACGAGCAAAAGGGGGGAGCTCAGCGGTTACCATTACCGCTGCCACATTTCGGGTCCGTAGATCCCGGGGAGCAACAGTTAACCCGTATCGTTCCAACATATTAGCGATCATCTGTACATTGGCCATAGAACTAGATCCGTCACCGGTACCAGCTAAGCCAATAATCAAACCTAAACCGGTTAACTGATTAATCCGATCCCCCTGAATATGGGCAATATCTTTGACCCGGACTATTACGTCACTGGCCAAAACCGGTGTTACTACCAGGGAAATCAAGGCTATGATAAGCAAAATCTGTTTTATAAAACCTTTTTTCAATAGTATGGCCTCCCTTAGAAAAGCCAATGGAAGAACTTAGTAAGAATCCCTGGCTTTTGCCGATCCCCGATGGGACCATCACCAAGATAGGTAATCTGAGCATCAGCCACATAGGTAGATAAAATAGTATTATCGCCCGATATATCTTGGGGGCGGACAATACCGGAAATAACAATCTCTTGTTTTTCACCATTAATAGTAATTTCTTGATTACCCTTGAGGAAAAGGTTGCCATTAGGTAATATATCTGTTACTTGAACAGTAACCTTAGCCTGAAGAGAACCGCCACGACTGGTTTTACCGGTAGCCGTTAAAGCATCTTTACCAGTTCCGGTAATTTCCGGTAACAGGTCCTGTAGAATACCTAAACCTGGACCAACACCAATGCTGCCACTTTTACTAGCCTGAGTAGCTGCATTCTGAGTAGCTTGAGCTTGTTCAACAATAATTATAGTAACTAAATCTCCTAACCGAGAAGCCTTTTGATCGGTAAAAAGGTCTCCGTTTTCTGGGGTCCACAGAGACTTAGCCCCTGCCGGTCCAGATAAAAAAAACACTATTAACAAACAAATGGGAATAGTTCTTTGTAAGTAAACTCTTAGCATAGCACTTCCTCCCGCTATAGCAGGGCTTGAACCTCATTAGGTCCTACTACTTGTGCACTTACAATCTGTCTGGTCGCGATATTTTCTACTTTAATAATCTCGCCTAAGCCACCATCCATTAACGCTTTACCCGGGGTCTCCACATAAACCCCATTATACTCAGCGATTAACCGAACTCGTCCATTATACGGGACTACCGGCGGCACTTCTAAAGCAGAACGATCCAAAGGCAAACCGCTCCGAATTAAGCGGGTAGTTCGATAACCTACCACTTCGGCGTAGGTAGTAAAGGTTCCTGGTCTAATCTGGGTTAAACTAACTTCTTTAAGGACCAGATCTTCTTTAGTTACCACCTGATGGCGCTGGAGATCTCGGAGTAAGACCGGGACCTCTGTTTTCGCTGCAATTCTGACCCTAGCTCGACCAGAAGTATACTCTATCCCATCTACTTGAATCTGGTATCCAAAAGATGCGTAGCTACGAAAGAGCGATTCTCGCAAACGATTAGGTTCTTCGGTAACCACTAGAGCTACATTTCCAGGAGGAACAGTCAGTCGATCTGGCCAGCCCACTAACTCTATTTCGAACTGAGTTACCGGATGATTAAGGGTTTCCAGCAGCTGTCGCTGAAACTCCGTCTTTACTGTAGCAGAGTCAACCTCCTGTCCCCGCGCTTTCAGTACAATCCGGGAAGGAATCTCTAACTCAGCCACATCCGGATCTATACCAACCTGACGTAAACGCAGTTTAATTTGGGCCGCAGTTACTGTACCGGTTTCCCCTGGCCGTGGCGCCGTTGTCACTACCTGAGCCTTCCACTCTGGAGGCGGGGTAAAACTTGGTGATACCAGATCAGCCAAAGTAATTGAACCCTGATCTACCTCTATATATTCGAGGAAAGTTGGAGTTGCCGCTGCCACTGAGATAGTTAGTAGGGCCGCAACCCCTAAGATAATCCTTACTAACCAGCTACTCTTGGCACGGATCACCACACAACCTCCTTACTACCGTTTTAGATTATTGGCGATTTGGAGCATATCTTCTGAGGTCTGAATCACCTTAGAGTTCACTTCGTAAGCTCGCTGCGCCACAATCATATTAACCATTTCTTCGACTACCTGGACGTTGGACATCTCTAAACTACCTTGATTTAGGGCACCTAACCCATCTAAGCCTGGGGTACCGACAAAAGGTTCACCAGAAGCTGCGGTAATCCGAAATAAACTTCTACCGATATTTTCCAAACCCGCCGGGTTACTAAACCGAGTCAACAGGATCTGACCCACTGTTTCGATGGCCTCTTCACCATTACGACGAATGGTTACTGTTCCATCGGTAGCAATTCCAACCTCTGCAGCCTCTGGATCAATAATTATTTGGGGTTCTATATAGAAGCCATCGGAAGTTACTAGTCGACCCTCTCCGTCCCTTTTAAACGCTCCACTTCTGGTATAGGCTAAGGTTCCATCAGGCATTAATACCTGGAAGAAACCATCTCCCTCAATCAATACATCCAACGGATTGTCGGTCCGCTTATACTGTCCTTGGGTAAAGATCTTCTGGGTAGCCACCGGCCGTACACCTTGTCCAACTTGAATGCCGGTAGGAATCTGGACTCCATCAATAACCGGAGAGCCGGCCTGCCGCAAAGTCTGGTAGAGCAGATCCTCAAAATCCAGATTGCTCTTTTTGAAGCCAGTAGTATTCACGTTAGCTAAATTGTTAGAAATAACATCAATATTTAATTGCTGGGCTGACATACCAGAACTAGCGGTAAAGAGTGCTCTAATCATAGTAACTCCTCCTTAAAATGGATATAAGGAGGGCGTGCAGGGGTTCTCCACATCAATCAATCAGTGGAAAATAGCTTCTGCTTCAGCGTTAGGCCCCAGCAGTCCAGCTAAGCACACCCATTCCTCTCTGTACTTTCTTTACTCTGCCTTACGTCCGACCAATCTCATTAACGGCTTTACCTAACAGCTCATCCTGAGTAGTAATCACCTTTTGGTTAGCCTCGTAAGCTCTGAGGATACCAATCATATCTACCATTTCCTGGACTATATTGACATTAGAACGTTCAAT
>ENA-UOOR01001783-UOOR01001783.1-fermentation-metagenome-genome-assembly--contig:-NODE-1783-length-24081-cov-5.302963_pt1 | contig 24081 bp, 21 predicted proteins | sample MGYA00245780_ERZ724029 | MGnify/ENA primary metagenome ERZ724029 (study PRJEB28704, sample SAMN03018315) | fermentation metagenome | biome: anthropogenic terrestrial biome; feature: soil; material... | reverse complement strand
AACATACCGATTATTGAAAAACTAAAAGAAGCGCATCAGGAAATCAGCTAAGACTGCGGATTTTCCACGGTTGCCTGCTAATCTCGTTATAAAGGAGTGTAGTAGTGTGTCGATCATTAACAAACTTGCTTCTCGGCAAGGAATAAAAAGTGATCTTCCTAATCAACAATTAGCCAAAGAAATAGTTGAGACCAATAATACAGAAGGAATTAAGGAAATTGCCGAAAACCTTAAGAATAAGGATCGGAAAATACAAAGCGATTGTATTAAAGTATTATATGAAATCGGTTATTTAAGACCAGAATTAATTAGTGAATATGTGCACGACTTTTTAAAGTTATTGACGAGTAAAAACAATCGTCTCGTTTGGGGAGGAATGATCGCTGTAGCGACGATTGCGGTTCTTAAAGCAAACGAGCTTTTTGCTCATCGGGATGAGCTTTACTTAAGTATGGAAAAAGGTTCAGTCATTACCATTGACAACGCGGTAAAAGCATTGGCTAAAGTTGCGGCGCACAAAGAAGAGTATAATCAAGAAATATTTCCTTTTCTCATTACTCATTTAAAAACATGTCGCCCTAAGGATCTTCCTCAACATGCCGAGAGTGTATTGGTAGCAGTTAACCTGAGGAATAAAGATCAATACCTAGCAGTATTGCAAGAAAGAGCAGATCATATGAGTTCTTCACAACTGAAAAGAATACAGAAGCTTAATAAAAAACTAGAAGAGATCTAATTCCTTAAATGTATATAATCAAGCTCTTGCTTGGCGAATCCGGTAAGAAAGTGGCAGGGATGGTTTAAACCAATTTTAACAGGACTTGTGAAAAACACCAAAAGTCTCTTCATTTATTGGGGATTTGCACAAAGGTCTTTTTAGTAGGATTAACGAAAGAACAAACATACTAACACAATAGTAGCATTGGTACAATTAGGATATTAATGTGTCTTTTAGGTCGAGGGAGGTAATTACGATTATAAAAGTCGCTTGTATTCAAAGTAAGGCGGGTAATATTCGAGAATATAAAGATTCTTGGGCCCGGGTATTACAACTTGTTGATCGGGCGGTTAGCGAAGAAGTCGATTTGGTGGTGCTGCCGGAGAGTGCTTATCCTGCCTATTTTCTCGGTTATGACCCGAAGGAAGCGGACCGGGCAATGGCAGGAAGCTCCCAGGTAATTAGGGATTTATCCGCAGTGGCTAGGGAGAAACAGATCTATCTTGCTGCGGGTATCAATTTTGTAGAACAAGGAGTCTTCTACAACGGTGGTCTGCTCTTTAACCCAGAAGGGGAGGAGATCCTACGGACGGCTAAGAGTAATCTCTGGCATTTTGATCATAAATGGGTTAGCCCCGGGGCCTCTTTTCCCGTAATTGACACTGCTTTGGGGCGGGTTGGGTTAATGATTTGCGCGGACGCCAGAGCGCCGGAGATCCCGAGAATCTTGGCGCTCAAAGGGGCGGAGATGATCATTGATCTGGTAAATCTGACCTCTACCGGTAAAGATCCGGAAAAGTTATCAAATCCACAGATCGACTATATGTTACCGGTTCGCGCCTTGGAGAACCGGGTGTGGTTGATTGTAGCGGATAAAGTCGGTCTGGAAGCAGGTACTGTCTTGCATTGCGGCAGGAGTTGCGTGATTAATCCGGATGGTGAAGTAATCAAAATGGCTTCTTCCGTAGAAGAAGAGATCTTATATGCGGAAATTGATCCCAAAGTCGAAAGAGGGAAAATCCCGACCAGAGAACCGAAATTCTATCAAATTTTAACTAAAAATACTGAAGAGCTTCCGATCTATAAGAAAATGCAGGAGCCCTTGGTGTTGCCGGAGACGGAAACGCAGACAGCGGCAGTCTGGTTTGACTATACCGATCTCTGGGATTACCTGGCTAAAGCAGAGGAGTTCCTGGCCGTTCTGGAGAGTCAGGATACAAAATTGATTCTTCTGCCGACTCTGTCTGAAAAAATTGATCCAATCAGCGTAAGAGAGACTTTGCGGGAGAAGTTGACTTCTAAGGATACCGTAGTGGTAATGACTGGTTATCACCAGAGACAGGGTGAGCGCTATCAATCATCGTTGGTCTTCTCCTCTCATCATAATTACGGGAGCTATAGTAAGTTACATGTGGCGGAGGATGAACGGTTAGCGCCAGGAGATCCGACGACCAGCCTGATTCCAACGCCCTTAGGAGTATTAGGGTTAATGCATGATCAAGAGGGTTTGATTCCAGAGGTGGCCAGAGGTTTAATGCTTAATGGCGTGGAGCTTCTCATCTGGGTGGACAGAGAGAAGCGGGAGAAAGGAGAACTGGTGGCTAGAAGCAGAGCGGCGGAGAATAAAGTATTTTTAATCAGAGGTGGTAGCAGAGAAAAAGAAGATTATAGTATGATTCTCGGACCAAATGGTAATATTCTGGCTTCGACCATGGTAGGAGTGGAACAGGCGGCGACAGCCTTAATTGTTACTGCTCTGAGCAGATCAAAAACAGTAGTGCCTGGCACCAATGCTGTAACAACACGCATACCTGAGATTTATAAGGAGCTGATTTAGTTGGGCAAAAGAGTGTTGCTGAAGAAAGCTAAGGAGTGCTAAATCAGGGGAAGACCACCTTACAACACTATTGTTGCCAAGTGTGGATGGACGCCTTCAGAAGAGCGAGATGGTTGAGTATTGCTATGATAACCTGGGAAGTCTGATTAAGTATGATAAGAATAACAATGAAAACCTCTGCTATCACTTGGAACGGTTCCTATTAAACAACGGTAATATCGCCGAGACCGCCCGAGAACTATTTCTGCACTCTAATACCCTATCCTATCAGCTGAAGAAGATTAGCAAGATCCTGGAAAAGGATATTAATGACGCCCGTGTCAGGTTTAATCTCTTCTTTGCTTTAATGATCAAAAAGCTTTTTGTGGACAGGAAAGAATAGATCAGAGACCATAGATTGAAACTTTTGTAGTGGGGCTGTTGCAAAACGACCTTAAATAGTTCGGTTGCAACAGCCCCTTTTTCTCCTTAAATATAAATTGCAGGTCCCAAAGAACCGACAATTGTTGTATAATTTAGCTATGCAAAAATATTATAAAATCCGTATTACCCCAATTCTAAAAAATAATTTAAAGTCAGCAGCCGGTACCAAATTTATATTGCAGGATGCACTTTCTTAAAATTCATAAGTGATGAAAAGTGGATGTTAAGCATTTAATGTGGACCGACAAGAACGTTGGACTTGACAACTTGTTATACAAATGTTATATTGATATTACAGGGGAATGAAAATGGAATTGAATAGAAATAGTTTTGAACCTTTATATTACCAATTAAAAGAGATAATTAGAGAAAAAATTAATAATGGCGAATATCAGGTGAACAGCCTTATTCCTTCCGAGTCAGAATTCTGCAACCTATACAATATCAGTAGAATAACTGTAAGAAAGGCACTTCTGGATTTAGTTCAAGAGGGAGTGTTAAGGAGACAGAAAGGGCTGGGGACTTTTGTCTGTCAACCTTACAAGGCTACAAGATTGGAAAGTGTTAAAGGATTTACCGAACAAGTTCTTAATTTTAACCAGCGCCCTTCAGCTAAGATTCTTGGTGTTAGCTTTAAAAAACCTAATAAGCATATTTGTACCAAATTAAAGCTTAGCGGCGATGAAAAGTTAATCCAAATAAAAAGGCTCAGATTAATAGATGATGAGCCTTACTATATAGAAGCTCTGTATTTCCCATATGATCGGGTAAAAGACATAGAAAAAGAAAACCTTACAGAATCTATTTATGGCATCTTAGTTAGAAAATATGGCATTAAAATCATAAAAGCTGAAGAAATTTTTGAGCCAATTATACTTGATGAATTTGAAACAAAAATACTTAAGTTAAAATCAATAAGTTCCGGTTTGAGAGTGGAAAGAGTAGGGTACACAAAAACCAATGAAGCCTTTGAATATAGTATCCATATTGTGAGGGGGGATAAATGCAAAATAATGGTGGAAAGAAAGGAATACTAAAAGTTTTATAACTGCAGTATTTAATTTGCTAAATAAAGGAGGTAATTCTAATGTTAGGACAGGGTGTATTGGGTCTTTCGGTTACGTATTTAATCGGACTGGTGATGTTGGTGTTAGTATTTGTGTTTGGTAAAATGTGGGATAGGAAATATACATCTGAATTTAAGAAAGCCGGTTGGTCATCCAGTATAGTTGCAAAAATCGCAATCCTGGTTGCGGTAGCTGCGGCCGGAGGCTTTATCTCAATACCGGGACCGGCAGCTTCGATTAAACTTGATTCAACAGCTGGGTACTTTGCTTCCATTATGTTTGGATGGCAGGTTGGTGGAATTGTTGCCGCTTTTGGCACTTTTTTTGCTAATCTAATGTCAGGTTTTTCGGGTTGGGCTGCGATGGTGCCTTACTATATGATCAATATGGCCTTAGCTGTTCTGGCATATGGATATATATCAAAAAGGTTTAACCTGGTTGCCGGGATGATTGCAGGAACTATTGTAAATACGCTTTGTATCATGCCATGGTTTTTCATGCTGGGGTGGGTTACGATGATCCCGATATTGATTCCACAGATAGTAGGATCATTTGTAAATTGTTTTTTAGCCACCGTTGCTTACAAAGCCATCACTGCCGCTCAGGACAGAAAGAAAACCGTTGATATCGATATGGTTGAATAAGAAGAGGTTTTGTATGATGACCAATCCAAATTTGGGTTGGCTTAATAATTAACCATACCTATTATAACATTATGACATAAATACAATTGGAGGGTTATTTTGATGATCGGAAAAGCCATCCGAATGAAGCGAATTTTTAAAGATGATAACAAAGCAGTGATATCAGCACTTGATTTCGGAGCTTTCGTTGGAACTGTTAAGGGTATAGAAAAGCCAAGATCTATAGTAAAAAAGATCGTTGATGGGGGCGCCGATGCTTTGCTCATGACTCCCGGTTTTGCCAAGGCTACACATGATCTTTTCGCTGGGAAAGCAGGACTTATTATGAGGGTAACCGGGGGATGCAGCAAATTTAATACTGCTAGTGGATTACATACCTTAACAACTAGTGTTCAAGAGGCAAATATGCTTGGCGCGGATGCGGTATGCAATATGGTATTTGTTGGGCACGAACAAGAGCAAAGAATGTTCGAGATTATGCAGGGATTAAGTGAAGAGTGTCATAAGTATGGGCTCCTTCTTTTTACCGAACTTCTGCCTGCGGATTTCAATAAATCTTACGATACCGAATGGATTGATTTATGTGTAAGACTGGGTTATGAGTATGGAGCCGATGTAATTAAAACATATTATACTCCTAATAATTACTCGGAAATAGTAAACAATTGCCCTGTACCAGTCGTGATGGCAGGCGGACCGAAGGATTGTAGTATATATGATAATGTACAAAAAGCGATTAGTGAAGGGGCTTCAGGAGTTGCGATTGGGCGAAACATTTTTCAATCTGCTGATCCAACCAAAACAGTAAGTGATCTTGTAAAGATTGTTCACAGGGGGAAAAACTAAAATGAAAGCAGCAATTTACAAGGGTCCAGGATTAATTGAGATTGAAGATATTAAGGAGCCAAAGCTGAAAAAGGATGAATACCTGGTAAAAGTTATTTACAGTGGGTTATGCGGAACAGATGTTAAAACCTATAAACAAGGCCACAGATACTTTAAGCCTCCTTGTATTCTTGGACATGAGTTTAGCGGGGTAATTGTTGATGCGGGAGAAGATGTCGATCAAAGCCTGATCCAAAGTAAGATTACTTGTGCGCCCTATGTACCGTGTAATAATTGTTCCGAATGCCGGGATGAGCTATATGAGCTTTGTAATTACAAGGATGGTATCAGCAGCGGAACTTTTACTGAGTATATAACTATCCCCAAAAACGTAGCCGAAAAGGGAATGGTTGTCTTAAGTAATGACTGTAACATGTTAGAGCTTTCACTTTCAGAGCCTGTTGCTTGTGTTTTAAATTCCGTAAGGAAGCTCAATTTTAAACCCGGTAGTAATGTTCTGATTATGGGAGCAGGTTCGATGGGACTGATCCATGCGGAAATACTGAAAAAGTTCGGGGCTAACAAGATTCTTGTCACTGACTTTAATGAAAAAAGGCTAAAGGTTGCCCAAGAAATAGGAGCTTGTGTCGCCAATCCCCAAAAAACTGATCTAAAAGAATGGGTAAAAGAGCAGACCAAGGGCGAGGGGTTAGATTATATCGTAGTGGCGATTGGAGCTCCCGAAGCAGTTGAAGAAGCTTTTAACTATGCGAACAATGGGACAATAATTAATATTTTTGGCGGATTGGCCAATGGTTCCCGGATCAATATTGATCCTAATATTATTCATTATAATGAAGTAAAATTGGTCGGTAGTTTTGGCTTTACACCAAACGATTTCCGGATGGCGGCCAGGCTTCTGCAAACACAAAGAATATCATTAGGCAAAATTATTACAGCTCATATCGAAATTGAGTCCATCAAGAAGGCTTTTGAAATGTCTTTACAGCAGGAGACAATTAAAGTGGTAATCAGCCTTTAGAATTTAAATAGTTTCTTTGGCACTAGAGGGAATTGCATAATTACCTATCTTACATTTCATACTTTTTAAACAAAGGTCAAGCTAATTGTCTGATTTTCCAAGGCATCCCAATTAAATAAATTGTCAGACAGTTCCTAGTGGGATTAATCTCAAATAATTGAATTAGGCAATTCCTTAACTGAAGATGGGGTGAAAGCATGGGAAACATTATAAGTTGGAAAAATGTTAGTTTTAATTATGAGGGGACAAAAAGAAAGGTACTAAAGAATATCAATATTGATATTAACGAAGGAGAATTTGTTGTCATAACCGGACCAACGGGAGCGGGAAAAACCACTTTATGCGAGACCTTAAATGGGGTGATACCGAATTTTATCAAAGGTGAACTTAGTGGGGAAATAATAGTTGATGGTTTGAATGCCAAATCCACTCCTGTTTATAAGATGGCCTCTAAGGTGGGAATGGTTTTCCAAGATCCTGATACTCAGCTTTTTGGGATGACGGTGGAAGAGGATATTGCCTTTGGCCCCGCTAATTTGGGATTAACCTATGAGCAATGTATGGAACGGGTAGTAAAGAGCATGGAAGACCTCAATATAAAAGCATTAAGGGATCGAAAACCGTTTGAACTTTCAGGCGGTCAGAAACAAAGCGTGAGTATTGGCGGAGTATATGCGATGCTTCCAAAGATAATCGTCTTTGACGAACCCACTTCGATGCTTGATCCGATTGGTAAAGAACGAGTTTTTTCCATTATTAAGGATATAAATAAGAAGTACGGAATTACCATAGTCCTTGTTGAACATGAAATGAGCGAGATTGTAAAATATGCTGATAAAGTAATCGTAATGAATGAAGGAGAAATATATCTTAGTGGAGAGGTAGAGGAAGTTTTTCGACAGGTTGATAAATTAAATGAACTGGGGTTAGAAATACCTCAGTCAATTGAGTTAAGTTTAAAGCTAAAAAAGGATAATTATCTTGGCAGAGTGTTATTGACTCCGGAAGAGATCATTGATGTTTGTTCTAAATTTAAGCCTAAAGCAGAGTTTAAAAGTAAAGAGCAATCAATATTAATAGAAAATGAAAAGGAAACGATCATTGAAGTAACCAATCTTAGGCATTCTTATCTTGGCGACCATGATGACTTAAAAGGTGTAAATTTATCAATTAAAAAAGGTGAATTTGTAGCGATTATCGGGCAAAATGGTGCGGGCAAAACTACACTGGCCAGACATATTATTGGCCTCTTGAAACCTAATGAGGGAAAGCTCAAGGTTAGGGGAAAGGAGATAGCTGATAAAAGTGTTGCCGAGCTTTCCAGAGAAGTAGGTTATGTTTTTCAAAACCCGGATGAACAGATCTTTACAGATAGTGTTGAAGATGAACTTAAATTCGGCCCCACTAATTTAGGCGAAGATCGTGATTACATAAAAAATATTGTCGATGAAGTATTACAAGATGTTGGTCTTGATAAATATCGAAAGGTCTGGCCCAAATATTTAAGCAAAGGGGAAAGACAGCGTCTGGCGATGGGATCTATTATTACCATGAATCCGGATGTGGTTATTGTTGATGAACCTACCACCGGTCAGGATTGGCGAGAAACTTTATGGATAATGGATCTTTTAAAAAAGCTGAATGATAAAGGGAAGACAATTATCATAATCACGCACAATATGGAGATTGTCAACAGGTATTGTAACCGGGTCCTAGTCATGCTAAAAGGGGAACTAATCCTTGATGGAACTCCCAAGGAAGTCTTTACTCATGAGGATGAACTAAAGAAAGCATATGTACGGCCAACAGATATCACCTATATTGCAAAAAACATTGATTATATGCCTGATAATATAATTTCGGTTGATGAATTCTACCAAGTTTTCAAAGAAATTGTAATGTAAAATAGCTTATTCGTCAGATCGCTCATAGGAGGAGAAGAAATGTTAGTAGACTATAGAAAATGTGATACCCCTTTGCATAAAACAAACCCTAAGGTGATCTTACTCGGAACTTTTATTGTCGTAATCGCTTCAATCTTATGGACTCATCCCGTATATTGTATGGCTATCTTTGCAGCACTGATTTTGTTGGGGAAACTTGCTAAATTTCCTTGGCAGCAAATAAAATGGTTTTTTAGCGTTATTATCATCCCGGTAGTTTTTATTATAATCATTCAAGGATTTACTCTGGATACTTCACTTCTAAATGCCTCTTATAAAGATCATATCTTATTTTACCTTTTACCTAACGAGAGGGTTCCTTTCAAGCTTGGGGGGCTATTATATGGTTTTGCAGCTAGTTTGAAAATATACATGGTTGTCGTTGCGGTAGCAATCTTAGGTTACACAGTCTCACCTTCAGATATTATACAACTTATCTCAAGAGCGCCCTTTGCTTCGAGACAGTTCATCTTTATATTTTCCACAGCATGGAAGTTTATACCGGTGATCAAAAAACAGATAACCCATCTTCTTGATGCGCAAAAGACGAGAGGAATGGAGTTGGAAAAAGGAAAGCTCAGTGAGAGGGTAAAAAAACTAGTGCCGATCGTTACTCCGCTTTTAAGTAATTCACTGGAGACTGGTGATCAGATAGCTTTAGCGATGGAATCAAGAGCTTTTGGCACAAAGACAAAGAACAAGTTCATTAAGCCTTTAACGTTTAGTTTGACGGATAAGATTATATACATATTACTCTTAATTTCTCTAGTCCTTCTAATCTATACGTACACTCTTGGGTATGGAGTATTATAAAAAACGGGGTGTTAAAGGTGGCAAAAATCGCAGTTTTAGGAGCAGCGGCCTTAGATACAATAGTTAAAGTTGATAACTTCCCGAGTGCTGATGAAATCGTGTTTCCCCTATCTATTAATAAATATCCCGGCGGGTCAACAGCTAATATTGCCGTAGGCCTGAAAAGGCTCGGCCTTGAGACGTCATTTTTGGGTAAGATTGGTGATGATACTGAAGGTTCTTTAATAAAAGAGGATTTTATCAAAGAAGGTGTTGATACCTCATATTTATGTGTTGAAAAAGATTCAACATCGGCACAAGCCTTTATTGCAGTAAACAACAGTGGAGAACGGGTTATATATTCTCTGGGTGGTACGGCGTTATATGATCAGGAAGCAGAGATCGATCAAGTGGATTTTTCCGATTTCGCCGGACTATATATCGGAGAAGTGCTCACTAACATAGGATTAAAAGTAATCAATAAAGCAAAAGAGTTCAAGACCCCCATTTTTTATAGTCCCGGAGGAATCTTTTCCGCACTAGGCTTAAAGGAAGTCGGTTACCTTGTAAAAAATAGCGATTATCTCTTATTAAATCTTCCGGAACTAAAGCTCCTATCCGGTTACGATCATAAAGAGGATGCTATTCAAAAGCTGTTAAACTACGGCGCACGCAATTTAGTTGTTACTGAAGGCGTCTTAGGTTCTGGTTTTTATTCTAACGACAGTAGCTTTTTTGTGGAAGCATTTAAGGTTAAGGCGGTAGATAGCACCGGAGCAGGGGATTCATTTACTTCCGGCTTTATCACAGGTATTTATGCGGGCTATAAGATGAAAGAATGTTTGAGACTGGGTAATGCTTGCGCTGCTTTTACGGTAATGAAAATGGGGGCAAGAACAGCGATGCCAAGACTATGTGAAGTAATTAATTTTATAGGATAGGAACATGTGCAATGATAAATAGAGAAGGTTTATACGACAAAATTTATGGATGTATTTGCGGTTTAGCGATCGGGGATTGTCTGGGAATGCCTACAGAGTTTATGACGCCGGAAGAGATCCAAGAAAGATACGGTTACGTTGATAAACTTGTTACGCCCTGTGAAGAGCATATACATAAAGATCTTAACTATGGCATGATTACCGATGATACGGAAATTACACTTCAGATCATCGAAGAAATTATAAAAAATGAAAAATTTAATCTCGACATAGCAGTAGAAGCCATTGTTAACTGGACCGAAAAAAGAGATGTATTTAATAAAAGCTATTTGGGTCCTAGTTCAGCAAAGGCGATTAAGGCTCTTTTAAAAGGTGTTCCGCCTAAGGAGGCAGGAGAATATGGCGCCACAAACGGCGCCGCGATGAGGGTGACGCCGCTGGGATTAATTAATATGGGTAATATACAAAAAGCTATTGATGATGCGGAAATAATGAGTATACCTACTCATAATACAAATCTGGCGATTGCCGGTGCGGCGTCGATAGCCGCGGCGATTGCGACCGCGATGGAAGAAGACAGTACTAAAGATGAAGTTTTGAAAGCGGCGCTCTATGGGGCGAAAGAAGGCGAAAAGCGAGGAAACATTTTAATAGGACCATCATTACATAAAAGAATCGAGCTTGCCATTGACCTTGTAGATCGGGTGGAGGATCTTTCTAAATGCGCAAAAATTCTTTATGACTATATAGGCGCCGGTTTGCAAACATATGAAGTGGTGCCGATTGTTATAGCCTTGTTCTATAAAACAAAAGGGAATGTAATGAAGGCGATTGAGGCCAGTGTTAATCTGGGGGGCGATACCGATACAATCGGCGCGCTGGTAGGGGCGTTAGGCGGTACCTATTATGGATCTGACCAATTGAATTCTTCGATAATTGATGAAATTGCAACCATCAATAATATAGATTTTAAAGCGATCGCAACAAAATTAACTGAGTTTATTCTGATCCAGAACAATATATGCCAAAATTAAAGGGAGGATTATTAAAAATGAAAAAAAAGCTCTGCTTATTAGTCATCATGGTATTTACAGTTTTGTTTCTTGTGGGGTGTGGCGCTAAGAAAGAAACTTTAGTTACTTTAGTCAATGGAAGTACCAAGATTGAGCTTACAGAGAAAGATTTTGATTCCATGAATTTTGAACAAGAAGTAACTGAAGCCAATTTAAAAAAGACATGTCTGTTTGGGGGAGTTAAACTTAGCGACTTAATGGCTAAGGCAAAAGCTACCGATTGCTCCAAAATTAAGGTCATTGCTAAAGACAAAATGACCGTTGAAATTAATGCGGAAGATACCAAAAAATATCCAATCATGCTCGCCAAGACACAAAATGGAGAAAAAATTCCGTCGGGAGAAGGCGGTCCAATCAAGCTGATCTACCCGTATAATCAATACCCGGAAGTAAAAGAGTTATATAAACCATCCCAGTGGAGTTGGTTTGTGGTAACAGTAGAATTCATAAAATAACGAATTATTAAGGCATATATTGTTCTTTAATAATGGTATTGTTTTGGCTTGTCCGGTGCACGGAAGCCCCTGGTTTTGCTAAAAAGCAAAACCGGGGGCCTTAGAAATTTGGTTTGCAGAGCGACGAGCGACGGAATGATGAGTGGTGAGTTTCGAGGGGGTGTGTGTAATGAAAAAATTCTTTATATACATTAGTCTGTTATTATTATTGGTTTGTCTTTTTTCGGCATGCGGAAGTAAGGAAACTATAACATTTGATAATAATGGTTTGGATGAATTTGGGAATAGTGATAAAGTTATAATCATTGTTCTTGATGGATTTGCTTCAAGGTACCTTGATTACCTTGACCAAGATTCAAATTTATATCATCTCTTAAAATACTCAACCTTTAACCTGGACTCAAAAACGATCTATCCTTCTCATACATGTAATGCCCATGTCTCACTCATGACAGGTTTTTATCCTGACAGCCATGGGATCATCGGGAATGTTTATTGTGAGCAGAACGACTATATAAGTCAAAAAAACATCTATGCCGAGAGGATAGAGAAAAAGACGCTGTTTGAGATCGCTAAAGAATACGGCAGAAAAACAGCGATTGTGTCCGGTAAGAAAAATATGTTAACCCTATTCAAAAACGGTTGCGATCTCCAAGTAACCATGAATGAGCACCCTGCTTACATAAAAAAGGCCCCAAAATCAAAGGACTCCGACAATAACAAAGAATATTTTAGCTACAATATGAAGACAACAACCTGGGTGTTTGCTGCTTTACAAACCGTCTTATCAAAGGAAAGCCCTGATTTAACCCTGGTCAATATTCATGCGGCAGATTACTTTGGACATAGATTCGGACCAAACTCTAAAGAAGTTGAGAAGGTTGTAAGACTCATTGATAAAGAGATTGAAGAACTATTCTCTTATATGAAAAAGTCCGAACTGTTTAAAAACACCTCAGTTATGATCATAGCTGATCATGGTATGTCATCTGTCTCAAAAGCAATACCTTTAAATGTACTTCTCACCAACAATTTTAATAAGGCGGCCGGGGTAGTGGATGGACGGAACGCTTATATCTGGTTTAATGGGGATAATGAAGCGGAAGTTATTTCTTTTCTGGAAAAACAGGACGGGGTAGAAAAAATCATCACTAAAGGTTCAATAATGGCGAAAGAGCTAAAAGTGGATTGCGAAAGATGCCCGGATCTGATTCTGGATTCGAAACCGGATTATTTGTTTATCCCTGAAGCATTGTTGGAGAAGTATAAAGGCATGCACGGGTCGACGGAAGATACCGACCTTAATATTCCGATAATTTGTTTCGGAAAAGGAATTCCCCAAAACAAACAGATGAAAGAGATTAATATTGTTGATCTGGTTTCGATCGTAAGTGAATTAATGGGTTTTGAAGGAAACGAATCTGATGGGAAGATACCTGAGTTAGTAGAAGCAAGGGAAACTAATTATTTTAGGAGATAAGGGGATGAAATGAGCATCGATAATTCAATCTTTTCCGAAATACCCGAAAAAAATTTAAAAAAATGGCCATCTTTTACTGTTTTTGTTTCAACTTTACTAATTCAGATCACTAGCTTGATGTTTGGTTTCAACCTTCGTTTGTTAACTGATTTTCAGACTTTTATCTTAGCTATAATCTTAGCGGATTTTATCTTGTTTGGTCTTTTTTTTGTTTCCGGCTATGTAGGGATGAAAAAAAGACTCCCGACGGCGACTTTATATAGTAGAATCTTTGGAAATCTTGGATGTAAAATTGTAATGCTCCTCATGCTTCCCATCGGTTTAATATGGATGGCCTGGATGACAGAGATGGTAGCAAACTCATTGTTGGGATTGTATCCATCATTAAATTATCTGTATCTTGTTATCTTGATCATCAGTGTCTCGGTCTTAAGTTCGATCAAAGATATAAAAGGGATGGAGATCAGTAGTTATATTCAAGTTCCCATTGTTCTTCTTATGATCATCACGGCGTGCATCAGGCTATTTGTAAATGGGGTAAAAGTCGCGGATATTTGCCCGCTTGAAAAAATTAACCTTTATCAAAGTGTGAGCTATGTCTTGTTAACCTGGATAAACTTTTTACCTTTTTATTCTGATTACACAAGATTTGTGAAGAGCAAAAAAGATCTTACCCTTTCTACCGGAATATGTTGGGGTATTATTTATTCCTTAGTAATGATTGCCGGAGGCTTATTTGCTTCCTGTGGCGGTAATAATTTTGATCTAATCAAGGTTCTAAGGATTGCCGGAATACCTGTTTTTGTTGCGGTAATTATCATGTTTCTTTGCACCTGGACTTTCAATGATCGAAGCTTATACGCTTACAGTATTGCAATTAATTTCATTGCCGGTAAAGAAAAATACAAAAAAATCTTTATTATCATTGGGGGAGCGGTTGCCGTCGTCTTGGCCTACTTTGGCATAAATAATAGGATTCTTACTATTTTAAATGGTATTGGCGCAATCTTTGTACCGCTGCTGGCTGTTTTTATCCACTTTTTCTATGTTTCATCCATTAATAGGTCGGAGGAAGAACGAGAAAGGCATCTATTTAATTATCAACCCTTTATATCATGGCTTTTTGGGGTTTTAATCGGTTGCCTGACAAATAACAAGTTAATACTTTCATTCGTAGCCAGTTTTACCATGTGTTATCTCTTTGATAAGTTAGCCCCTTTTAAACTTGCTAAAAGAGAAATTAAAGGGTGAGCTGATGATTATCGGTGTAGATCTTGGAACATCTAACATAAAAGCAGGGACAATTGTTGACGGATCTTTCTATTCATCAAAATATGGCTATAACACATATTATCAAGGTGATACTGTAGAACAAGACCCCACTGATTATCTTAAGGGGACCATCTATTGTCTAAAAAATCTTTTAGCGAAGATTAAGTCCCAAGAGAAACCGGAGGCAATTGTTTTTAGCGGTCATTCTCCCTCTCTTGTACCTGTTGATCAACAGGGGAAGGCATTAAGCAGAGCAATAATCTGGCAGGATAAAAGGGCTTTTAAGGAAGCGGAATTGATCAATGAGAGGTTAGGCTTTAAGATAAATGCCTCATTTAATGAAGCTAAGATCCTATGGCTGAAAAATAATAAGCCGGACTTGTATAATGCAACCTATAAATTTTTACAACCAAAGGATTTTATCATCGGTTGTCTTACAAACCGGTTTTTAATTGATGGATCAGCTGCTTCAACTATGGCTACTTACGATAGAAAGCAGCAAGATTTTGCTTTGCTCCAAAGTTTGGGCCTGGAGATAAGGAAAATGCCCGCTCTTGTTCAATCTTCTTTTGTTATTGACGGGATAGTAAGTGAATATGCAGATGCTTTAGGAATTGATAAAGGTATTAAGATTGTTGCCGGTGGGATTGATGCTTTCTGCGAAGCCCTTGGGTGTGGCGTCTATGATGAAAAACAGATGGGGGAAATGACCGGAACTTCCACCTGTGTTTTCAGTTGCTCTGAGCAAGCTCAGTATGCGGATTATGAGCCGCCTTATCATGTAATTGAGGGAAAACATCTTAATGTTCTCCCGTTATCCTGTAGCGGAGGGACCATCGAGTGGTTTATTACCAGAATCCTAGAGAAAAGGATGGCTCCCAACATCTTGAAGGAATTTAATGATTCTTTACTGACCACACCTCCCGCCTCTAATCTGATTTTCATTCCTTATATCATGGGTGCCAGGAGCCCTTATTGGGATGACAGTGCTAAGGGATGTTTTATAGGCTTGAACAAGGATGATAGTATCCGGACCATGTACCGGAGTGTATTGGAAGGGTTGGCATTTGACCTTAGACAAAATATAGAGCTGCTGGATGAAAAAGAGGAGATAAGCAGGGTATATACAACCGGCGGTGGTAGTAAGAATGAAGGATGGCTGCAAATAAAAGCAGATGTTTGTAATAGAGTTTTTTGCCGGACAAAGTATAATGACGGAGCGATTCTTGGGGATGTAATTCTTGGGGAATACAGCATTGGTAAAAGAGATATTAAGTCTTCCATTGAACAATATGTGATTGTGGAAAAAGCATTTACTCCACGGAAGGAATATGTAGATAAGTATAATGAAACATACTCGATTTTTAAAAATGTCTATAATCATTTAAAGACGGATTTTCAATTGCTTAGCAAGTAGAAGTAAGGAATTTATGCGATTCCTTAAAATATGTGAAGGTGAGATAGATGTGGGAAAAAGCAAATAATATACAAACCATACAAGAGATCAGAAGTAGGACCATTATTTACTTCGGATTAGGTGCGATTAGTAAAATAGAAGCAATCTTTGCGAGTAAACATTTAAAGGGTGTACAAAGAATAACAGTAGTAGCGGATAAAACCGCATATAGAGTATCTGGGGCATGGGAATATGTAGAAAAATTTTTGCAATCTAAAAAGATCGCTTATTTGGTATTTGATGAGGTTAAATCTAACCCTTCAACTGAGTTAATTGATCAATGTATCGCAAAATCATTGGCATTTGGTTCAGAGGCGATTATTGCGATTGGCGGAGGAAGTGTAATCGATACGGCCAAGCTCACCGGTGCGATGATCAATAGTCCCGGTGTCTCTTGTGAAAAGTTGTTACAGTATGAGTTCTTCCCGGCTCAATCAATACCCGTGATCGCTATAAATCTGACTCATGGTACAGGTTCGGAAACGAATCATTTTGCTGTGGCCAGTATCGAAGAGAAAAATTATAAGCCTGCTGTGGCCCTTGAAGAGATGTATCCCTTGTACTCAATTGATGACCCGAATTTAATGTCTACTTTGCCGCTGAATCAAACACGGTTTGTTACCCTAGATGCTTTTTCCCATGCCATCGAGGCAGCGACATGTAAAAACGCTAATCCTTTCGCAAAAACTTTGTCGATTAAAACCGCGGACCTTGTCTATAGATATTTCCCTTTAATACTTAAAGATCTAAGTAATATGGAAGCAAGATATTACCTTGCCTTTGCCTCATTACTGGCGGGAATTTCTTTCGATAATAGCGCGTTGCATGTGGGGCATGCTCTTGAACATCCAATTAGCGCCTTAAAGCCCAATATACCGCATGGTTTGGGATTGGCAACACTTTTACCTGAGGTATTGGAGGTAATATATCCTTATGCAAAAGAGATTTTGGATGAAATGTTACGGCCAATAAACCAAGAAGGCATAACCAGTATCAAAAAGATGATTAAGGATTGGCTTTCTAGTTTAGGTTTGAAAGAGACACTATCAGATCTTGGTTTTACAGAAAATGATGTGGACACATTGGTGACTCTTGTTTATACAACACCGGGGATAAAATATATGCTGGCTAGTTCTCCGGTGGAGATTTCTGAAGATACGGTAAGAAGAATCTATACTAACTCTTTATAGCCTCAATAAGCCTTGCTTGACTATCATGCAAAATTTTTATGCAATGCTTACCGAAATGTTATTTGCGATTGAAACTTTTGAAGTAACCTGCTTTCAAGCAGGTTTTTTGTTGTCAATATCAGTTCCAAAGAATCCTTAAGCTCACATTTCGTATCTTTTAGACGAAGGTCAAGCGGCGACCGACATTTCCCCGGGGAAGAAATGATTAGGTTGTAGCTGTATTGGCAGGTATTTAGCAGATTTTACCCGAAATAAGAGGGGAAGGTTTATAAGGAGGGATCATCTTGTCGGAGTTAAACATCGTTAAAATGATGGAAAAAGTAAACCGTACGTTTATCTCTGTAACGGGACATTCCATTTCTTTTATGGATAGTGAAGGGAGATCGGTTCTCCCCTTTAATCTGAACATTTTCTCGGAATTCTGTAAGTATGTGATTAACAGCGAAAAAGGTGGTCCAAAATGTATGGAATGTAATAAAATGATTGGTTCGGACAGCGAAGATCTGAGTCCTAGAATATCCCAGTGTTATATGGGGCTGACTATAATTACGATTCCCATTGTGATCAGCGGTAAATGCAATTATAGCATCACCTGTGGACAAATGTTAATGGCAGGAGAAGAGGAGGAGTTTTTCCAAGAATTGCGTTTTAAAGCAAGCGAGTTGGATCTCGATCGCAAGAAACTTATCAGCTTTGGGAGAAGGGTTAAAGTAGTAAGAGAAAGGGATATTAACACGATAATGATGTTCCTTTCCTTATTGGCCGAATACATCTCCATAACCGAAACCCAGCTTGAAATGGCCGAACAGCATACAAAACAATTGGAAGACATGATTAAACTGGAGAAAAACTTACGAGAGACCCAGTTTAGGTTTTTACAGGCGCAAATCAGTCCTCACTTTCTTTTTAATACCCTTAACCTGGTGACGAGGGTGGCATTAAAGGAAAAAGCGGACAAGACGGCAGATCTCATCTACAGCCTGTCAGAACTATTGAGAAGAAGCTATAAGACTCCCCATCATAGCTGTACGCTCAGTGAAGAATTTCACCATATCGATAGTTACCTGTATATTCAAAGAATGAGATATTCGGGTTTACTAACAACGGAGATCTTTATTGAGGAAGAAGTGGAGAATACGATGCTACCGATCTTTTCTCTGCAACCATTTGTAGAGAATGCGATGATCCATGGCATCGAGCCGCTCAATAGAAAAGGTTATATCGCTGTTTCAGCGGTGAGAGCAGATGACAAGGTCTTAATAAGAATTATTGATAATGGCGCGGGAATGCAACAGGAAATGGTGGAGAGGATTTTAAAGGGTCAAATTGAACCTTCCCGAGTACAAACCAGCGGTATGGGTATTAAAAATGTGAAGGAAAGGTTGGACTTAGTTTTTGGGGACCGTTATACTATGGAGATAAAAAGCCACCCGGACGAAGGCACGGAAGTAAGTATTTATATCCCACTGACCTTGGAAAGAGGTGAATAGGATGTCCAGAATCCTGATTGTAGAGGATGAGCCTTACGAAAGATTAGAGTTAAAGGGGGAAATTTGCGCGCTCTATGGACAAGATAAGGTAAAAGTAGCTGAAAGTGTTGAAGAAGCAATTGAGGTGGTTAATACCTGGAAGCCCGCGCTTATTCTTCTGGATATCAGACTAAAAGCTAAGTCCGGGCTTGAGGTAGCAAGATATGTAAGAAATAGGTATCCTACCATTGAAATCATTATCGTAACCGCGTATAACGAATTTGAATATGCCAAAGAAGCTATGTCTTTGGGGATAAACTATTACCTCTCCAAACCGGTGAGGTCGAAGACGCTCTTGGAGACAATCAGGGAGGCATTACAGAAAAACAAAGCCGGAGCAGGCTCTTGGGCCCAACCGATCTGGCCTTTGTTGGAAACGGGTCAGGATACCAAAGCAGGAGCTTACATTGGTTTTGAAGTTAATGCGGTTTTGGCGGCAGGCTTTGAAAAAGTAGGAGAAGAACTGGGCGAATATTTGAACTATATTGATTCATCTCTGCAACACGGTAGGACCAAAACCGAATTAAAGGAAGAGCGGGTTATCGTATATCTGGAGCGCAGTATTAAAGATCTAACTACGGAATTAAATAGTTTCGGTCGAGATTTTGAAGACAGGTTCGCTCATGGAATTATTCTCGGGATCGGGCATTCCGGCTCTACGGTGACAGAGTGCTATTTGAGAGCGCTAGCAGCTTGTAATCACAAAATATTCTTTCCCTCTCACCGTGTCCTGGAATACGATCAGACCGTAGGCGAAGGCAAAAATAAATATGATTATCCGCTAACAATGGAACAAAAACTGATTAACCTAGTAAGAAGAGGCGACACCGCCCAGATCAATGAGTTTCTACATCAATTGGCGCCGGCGTTGGTGAGCTTGAGTGATAGAAATTATTCTGTTTTGAGAACATGGGTGGAAGGTTTATATAACTCGCTAGAAAAACTATGTATCAGTGAAGGAGTCTTGTTAAACGGAGTTTCTGCTCTTAAGCCGGATTCCTTCTGGTTCTCCGCGGAACACCTGGAGAGAAACCTTAAAGATCTGGTAAACGGGATCCGCGCTCAGCTTGAAGGAAGGATTAGGAGCCAACATCCACTGATTGCTCAAGCTGTAGACTATATACTGGAACACTATCAAAAAGAAATCACCCTGTTGAAGGTCGCCCAAGAATTAAAGATTAGTTCCGGGTATTTGAGCCGACTTTTTAAAGAAGAAATCGGCACCCCCTTTAAGAACTTTCTGATCGATCTTCGAATGGAGAAGGCGAAAGAACTTTTACAACAAAGCGGGCTGGGCGTTTTTGAGGTTGCTTTCCAAGTGGGTTATTCAGACCCCAATTATTTTAGTGAAGCTTTTAGAAAGTATGAGGGTATGAGCCCCAGTGAATATAGAGAAGCAAATGCTATCCCCTGAATGTTCAGGGGTTTTTTTTATCCATTAAAATTAGGTTTCCCGTTTTTCTTGTCAATTAAGTCCCAATGTAAAATAATTCGAGATTCCGGTCAAAAAAATCAAGAAATCAAACTAAGAAGAAGAGTGTGGTTAAATTAAAGTTAAATTAACGTTATATTAGAGGATCTAAATGCAGAGGAGATCTTGGCTTCATAAATAATAAATAAGTTAATATCATGAGAATTTGAAGCAAACCTGAGGCTGATTCTGCTGCTTCATTTGTAAAGGAGAGAGTTTATGGACAAAAAGCTGCTAATTGAAGTCCTTAAGAAAGAAATAGAAAAGTCCACAGGATGCACGGATCCGGGAGCAGTAACGTTGGCGGTCGCTAAAGCCACAGAGGTGCTGGGAGAAAAACCAGAGCGGATAAAAGTAGCGGTCAGTTCTAACGTGTACAAGAACGGGATTAGTGTTGGGGTGCCGGGTACCGGTCAAAGGGGTTTGCGCCAGGCCGCGGCCTTAGGTATTTACCTATCGGAGTGGACTGGGGAGGATCTTGGCCTTCTTGACCATGTCAATAACGAGATCGTCCGCGCGTCGCAGGATTTGTTAAAAGAAGGCGGGGTAAAGGTCTCATACTTAAAAGAAACGCCCGACCGTTTATATATTAAGGCTGAGGTCTTCAAAGGTGATAATACGGCTTGGACAGTAATCCAGGGAGATTACTCTAACATTACGGAAACGGGAAAGAACGGTCATACGCTCTTTAATAAACCGGTGAAAAAAACCGAAAACGGAGTCGATGCGCTCATTCGTTTCAATATTGCCGACATCATTGAAACAATCAAACATCTGGACCTTGAAGAACTGGAGTTTTTAATTGAAGACGCCAAGGTTAACAAAGCGGCGGCCGAGGAAGGAATGAACAACGAAAACGCCGTGATGGGCTCTGCCCTCAGCAGTATGATTAAAGATGCGCCTTTTCCTTATTCGGCAATGATGTTGGGTAAGTTATACACCGCCTCAGCGGCTGAAGCTAGAATGATTGGTCTTAACGTGCCGATTATGGCGATTGCCGGCAGCGGCAACCACGGGATCACCAATTTCCTGGGGGTGTTGGCCGCCGCGGAAATCCTTAAAGTTTCTGAGACCGGACTGGCCAGAGCCCTTGCTATCAGCTCAGCAATCACGGTCTTTATTAAAGGCTATATCAAAAGAATGACGGCGTTCTGCGGATGTTCGGTTGCGGCAGCCACAGGGGTGGCGGCGGCCACCGTTTATATGCTGGGAGGCAGCTTTGAAGATATGGTTAACGCCATGCATTCGGTTTTAGGCGCCCTCGCGGGAATCGTCTGTGACGGAGCCAAGGAATCATGCGCCTACAAACTGAGTACGGCGACGGCGACCGCTATCGAGTATGCCTACCTGTCGACGAAGAAAAAGGTCTTCATCCCTCGAGGTAACGGCATAGTTTCACATACCATCGAGCACACGTTTGAGAAGCTGGGACAGCTAAATAACCCGGGAATGGTGGAAACCGACAAGTGTCTACTGGAGATTATCGAAGAGATTCAGAGTCAATACTAGACGGGTTTACCGAAGCTTCGATCCTCTCGCTTGGACTGGCTTTGAATTAAATTGATCCGCGGTTAACCTGTGGTAGCCAGTGTGAACGGGTTTGATTATTCATCACGTCCTGCGAAGCGGCGCCGGTTGGTAGGGAACGACTGATTAACAGAAAGGAGGGAGGCAAATGCGGAAAATTATCACCACTGATCAAGCTCCGAAAGCGGTGGGCCCCTATTCACAAGCGGTTAGGTATGGGAATTTGCTCTTTCTATCCGGGCAGGTCTCGATTAATCCGGAAAACGATGAAATAGAAAAGGGAACAGTAAAAGAGCAGACCAAAAGAACGCTGACCAATATCAAGGCCGTGCTGGAGGCGGCGGGAAGCGGTATTGATCAAGTGCTTAAGTGCAATGTGTATTTAGCTGATATTAACAATTTCAACGAGATGAATGAAGTTTATCGGGCTTTTTTTTCGAGTGACTATCCGGCGCGGCTATGTGTTTCAGGAGTCGATATTTATGGTGGCCTTGCCGTCGAAATTGATGTGATTGCTGCAGTAGAATAAGCTTTTTCCCCACTCTAACTCCAAAAATAAACAAAGCGCTTTTTGACCATTTATATCAGTGGTAAAGTTAAAAAGATAATGGGAGGAATAATCAATGTTAAAAACCTCGGTAGTTCAAACTACGATCAAAAGGGAAACATGGGCATCCCGTATCGGGTTCATTTTCGCCGCTGCCAGTTGGAGCATAGGACTCGGTAATATCTGGAGATTTCCTTATATAACCGGACAATACGGTGGTGCCGCTTTTCTCTTAGTCTATCTGGCCGTCGCCGTCGTTATGGGCATTCCCCTAATGATTGTTGAATATCATTTAGGACGCGAATCCCAAAGTTCTCCAATCGCCGGCAATATCAAACTGACTAAGAATAAAATCTGGCAACTGGGCGGAATATTTGGTTTCATCGGCGGTTTAATGATCTTCTCCTATTACGTGATGATTATCGGATGGGTGTTGAGGTACACTGTATCTTTCCTTACCGGTACATTTAGAGGGCAAAGCATGGAAGCGATCTCGCTCTGGTTTGATTCCTTATATACCAATACCGGCGTAACACTGATCTATGAAATAATCATCCTCGCTGTTCTCGGAGTAATCGTCGCCCGGGGTCTGGTTAAGGGTGTAGAGGCGGTGTCTAAAATTGCGATGCCCGCCATGGTTGTCTTATTTGCCGGTTTGGCAATCTATGCACTGACTTTACCGGGCGCGACCGAAGGCCTTGCCTTCTACTTAAAGCCTGATTTCTCCAAGCTAAGTTTTAAAGCTGTTATTGCCGCCATCGGACAGGTGTTTTTATCAATCGGAGTTGGTCAAGGCGCCAGTTGGGTATATGGGAGCTATTTAAAGAAAGATGACGATATTCCGTCCGATATTTCTAAAGTTGTTATTATGGATACGGGTTTCGCTTTTCTGGCCGGTCTGGTGATCTTTCCGGCCGCTTTTGCGGTGGGGGTGCAGCCTGACGCGGGCTTTGGACTCTTATTTAAAACCATGCCGAGCGTATTTGCGACCATGCCGGGCGGCTCAATCATCGGAATCATTTTCTTCTTGGGAACACTGATTGCTGCTCTTACATCAGCTATTGCCTTTACCGAATTTCTTTCAAGTTCGATCATGGATACCTTTAAGATGGATAGGAGCAAAGATCGGGTAAAAGCGACGTGGATCTCGATTGCCGTTACTTTTGTCCTTAGTCTCTTCTCGGTGATGGCTTGCGGACCAATGGCCGGCGTCAAGTGGTTCGGAATGGATATGTTCAGCTTCTTTGATGTTGTTTCCGCGAACATCTTCCTTATCCTTTCCGGACTGATTATGTGCCTCTTTGTTGGTTGGGGCATTGGTTTCAAAAAATTCAAAGAGCAGGTAAATGAAGGCGCGAATAGAATTAAGGTTGAAAACTGGTGGGAACCGTTGCTCAAGTTCGTTGTTCCGGCCATTATTATCATCAACTTAATTGCCGCCAATTTCTTCTAATCCAACCTTCCCGGAAAAAGAAGCAGCCCCAGGGAGACCAATATTAAAGGAACAATTCCGAAACCCGCTTTAAAAGCGGGTTTCTTTACTGCCGCTTAGGCTTATACATAGACCGAAAAATTCCTTCCGTACATCGGCGCTTTTCAGTAAAGCGCTGAGAATGTTTTTTAGTTCACCGCTTGGAATGCAAATGTGAGCTGGTGACGTTCTATTATCCACCGAAAGGAGAAATTGGCAATATTCACGAATAAAGTTATTGTGTTTAAAAAACCTAATTGTAAGGAGCAAACAGAATGGAATTATTTTTTGGGGAATACACAATCAGTAATGATAGAGAGTTGGTTTCCTTAGATCGGGTATTTGAATTGTTGAAAAACAGCTATTGGGCGCATCACC
>ENA-UOOR01001782-UOOR01001782.1-fermentation-metagenome-genome-assembly--contig:-NODE-1782-length-24090-cov-3.929519_pt1 | contig 24090 bp, 29 predicted proteins | sample MGYA00245780_ERZ724029 | MGnify/ENA primary metagenome ERZ724029 (study PRJEB28704, sample SAMN03018315) | fermentation metagenome | biome: anthropogenic terrestrial biome; feature: soil; material... | reverse complement strand
TTAGAATACGGTTTTTTTGTTTATTTGAAGAACATATCAGATAAGATTCTTTTTTAAAACATTTTTTTTTCAAAACCAATCTATAAAAGCTATTAGGGCAGCTGTTAATAGGCAATGCCGTATTTTTTTGTACGCACTTATTTTTACTATATATATTTTTTTTTAGAAAGGGGTTTAATTTATGAAAAGAATCAAAGAAAGTCTAATTTGTTGCGGGTTGGTGGTTATCATTATAGCCATGATCCTTGCTATGGGAAAAACCATCTTAGAAACAGAAAAGAGTATGGTAACATCCCGAAAAACGGAAATTCATAGTATTCTTGCTGAACTCAACGAACTCAACTAAAGCATTTGCCGAGAAGGGAGTATTAAGAGACATGAAATACTACGAAATCTTAAACAACAATAATGGAAATTTGGATCTACTAAATATCGTTGAAGGCTCATCCGCAGTAGATGCTCTAAAACGATATGTAGATGCCGGCAAAGTAGGGGAAATAAGGGCTGAAACAGAGTTGTTTGGTGTAGCTGTAGATTTTGCTTATCTTCCTATGAGGATAGGAGAGCTTGTTATGGCACAGCCAGTATAAGTTTCAACTAATAGCAAAAAAGGGTTTGGAGATCGTTATCTCCTGCCCTTTTTCTTTCAGGAAAGGAGTTAATTTATGAATTGGAGAGAATGGATTAAAAACACATCACGTTGTCCAGAAACACAGAAAGTTATTGAAGAACAGCTCGAATGTATAATTAATGCATATTTCAAGAACGCAACTGATTATGCCCTTGAGAAACTCGTTATAACCTTTTGTGAACCACTAGGTATACTTGAAAAACATCTGACAGAAAGTGGGAGTTTTAAAATGGATGCGATGCATGTTCCTGCACTTGTCAATCAATATGTAGAAGCAGAAGAAAGAAGTAAAAAGGTAATGCGGAGTGAGGTGCTAAGGCAAGCTAGGCATTATAAGTGTTTTTTGACAGAGGCAAATGCATATTCCTCTATAGAAGCAGGTAGGTGCTAGACATGAAAAAGAAAAAAGACGAAAACTATGAAGCAATGTTGGTCGAACGCTTTATACGTTGGGAAAACCTATACAAGAATGGTGGTAGTGATCCTTTCTGGTCGGATGGTTCCAACCTCAATCTCGTAAGAAATCACATTATATACACAAAACGTCAGATAGAGGAAACGTTTCTTCCGGGGGAATATCCAGAGATATACTATAAGGACACTCCACCAAAGGTAGATAAAAATTATATGGCTCGCGCAGATGAAATAAAGTCAAATGCTGAGGAAAGCCTTAAAATCTATTTACAAGATGAGAACTATTTATACCTGAAGGAAAACATTAATCGCCTTACACCAAAAGAACAAGAAGACCTTTGCATATTCAGTGTATTGTGGTATGTAGAAGGACTTGAAAGATTTATTTCATCTGGCGATTTAGTATCTATGAGAAAACATGAAAATCCGGAAAGGTATAAAAAATCTTTAATGGAGTGTGCAAAAAAGGTAAGATTGATCAACGGCATTGAAGAACGAAAAGAAAGAATACAATATAAACAATGTTCTTTTGTTTAAAATGAAAGGGAATAATATGAAAACAATTGATTTTGGCCTTAACACGGACGAATTTAGCGGTAAAGAATGGAGCGACAAGGTAGAAGAATTCAGGTTAGCAGTAGAAACGTACGGTCGTGCAAGAGCAAGGTGGAGCTGTGATGGGAGAACTAGACATCTGATGAACGCAAAAATGCTTGAGGAGGCTCTACCGGAACTTACGTTTATTCTGGACTATAACAGCTATCTTTGTGAAGCTATTAAAAAAACAGAGGGTAAAGAACAATGTTAGGGGGTGGACCTTATCAGTGCCGTAGATGCCCTGAGTTCGGAGAATTAATGTGGAATGACCAATGCGAAAATTTAGATTGTAAGTACCATTGGGAACCAATGACCGAAGATGAGGAGTGAATATAAACATGGCTCACAAGAATTGGTGTAGAAAAATTTGTAGCGATTGTTCAACACCATGTGCGTTAGATGAAAGTATGCCTTGTTCCCCAGACTGTAAAAACTTGAAGAATGATGGGTCAAGAAAAAAGAAATACTATATTGCATTGGGATGCGAGGAATATACAACTGAATGAAAAATAATATAAGAAAAGGCGATCAAAAGGTGGCGCATCTAAGGGGTTTACGAAAACAAGTAAATTTTTTACAGGCTATCTTCAAGCGGGTGCCAAAGAGAAGACCTCACAAATGGTTATTGTGCCATCTGGGAGGTCTTTCCCGTCGGTCATATTATCAGTCCTTCCTTTCGAGTATATTATACTCAAAGGGAAGGATTTTTAGGAATACAATCATTGCGTATTAATAAACGCTCGGAATTGCTCAATTGATAAAGTCTTTTCATCACCTTCATTGAACAAAGTAATTCGCCAAATATCATCTCTCAAAATAGGCAAGTAAAACAGATGCTCCGTTAGAAGCGAAGCTTGCTTATAAGATTTTTTAAGTTCTGCGACCTTGGCAATATATATGTTATTGTCAAAGTTAAACTCGGCTGATTGATTCACGCTTTTAACTTCAAAGATGTGTACCCTTCCAAACTTGTCTTTCATTATAAAATCGGGATAAGATGAGTGCAAAGCTCCTAAATAGTACTCGAATTTGACAGTTGACTCAGGAACATAGTTCTTTCCCCAAAGGAATATTTCCTTTTTGTTTATGACCGTGTCTTTTTCAACTTCACCGAACAGATTGATTGAACCTGCATCGGGATTACTTTTTTTCTTACCTGTTATAATAGATTCTATACTTCGTGCCGAAATATCTTTTAGAATATCAGCCCAATCCCTTTCGGCATCACTATCAAAGGAAAATCTCTCTGCTCCATCTCGGCGTTTCCATACCCAGTTGCTAATATTAACAAACTTGTCTGTCACCGAATAATAACTTGAGGTCGCAAAGGACTCTTCACCACCAAGCTCCATACTCTGTGAATAATCACACATATACTGATTACTTTCCTTTGCAATTTCAGAGATATGCTCTACGGATTCCCACCATTTTGTATAAGTATCGGAATACTCATAGATAAGGTTTTTTACCGAAAAATCAACAGATTGCAATTGTCTGTTTACCTCAAATATACTTTTGTGAGCAAGTGTCGGCTTCTGCCTAGACAAAAAGTCTGTAAGATTAAAGTTTTCTTTATCTGCCAAAGGCTTAATTTTAGTTGTCTTTACTCTAATGTTCTGGGTAATATCGGACTGTTCATCATATAATTTAACACCATATGTTTTGCCTTTATCTTCAGGAGCAATGCCCCAAACCCAAGCTGTTGTTGCAAGGCTCTTTGCTTCATCCGATAGTGTCTCGTAATCAAGTAATCGAGGATTTCTTCTGACTCTTCCTATTACTTGTTCGTCAAGTTGCTTACTGCGAGAGTTTCTTGCTTGATATAACATACACGCTCTTGGAATATCCCATCCTTCAGAAATAACTAACTTGAATATAATTATATCAATTCCACTCAAATTACCTTTAGCATAATCCTTCCACTGTGAAACAGGTAACTTTTTTGCTTTGAATACATCATTTGTATTGCATTCCTTTGGGTCATTAACAATAAGCATCCATTTTAGTTCAGGATTTTCGTTCAAGGCAGGCATAATTTGGTTTTCAATTTCCTCGTTTGCCTTATTTTTGTTTGATATTTGAATTATTAAGCACGGATTTACACTTAGCAAATTTCGATAGCTTGTTTTTATTTCTTTAAATTTTGCAATGGCATCTCTTATTGTACTTGATTCATCGCCCCAAGTAACTGTCTTAATGAGTCTACATTGTTCTGCTTCTGCATCTGTTATTTCAACATCAGGATGCTGTCCACGAGAAAGTTTTGGAGTAGCAGAAAAGTTTACAGTAGTGTCAAAATATACTGGAGCGATTGCATCCAAGTTAGAGGTTGCTATGTGGCATTCGTCTTTTATCCAGACAATCGCCTTATACTCAATCATTTTTATTTCTGTCAAGAATGCAAGCATAGGCCCTTGCATAAGGCGAGAGTTTTCTTTGTATAGATCTCGCGGAAGTAAATAAACATTATAATCACTTGGAATATGTAGCCTTTCTTCACCTGCAATGTCACTGTTTATCAAATATGGATTTAAATTGGTAAAGTTGTTTTTATCCCTGTATTCGCAAAACTTATCATAATTCTGACGAGCAAGATCACTTTTGGAAAGAGAAGACACAAGAAAAATAATCTTCTGATTTTGTTCAAGCATTCTATTCATAAAATCAGCCATCATATAAGTCTTTCCGCTTCCGGTTGGTGCTCTGAACGTATAAGAACTTTTGTTTTGTGTTTTTATAGCTTCTATTAATTGATTGACTGCTCCGTTTTGAAGCTCTTTGATTTCCGCAAGCATTTAGTTTCCCTCCAATTGCCTTTGAGTAACCTCAAAATTATCGCAAACCCATTCTATCTTTCTTTGTATAGTTGTAAATTTTTCTACACCATACAATGTCTCGTCAATAACATCAAAAGGAGTTTTCCCTTCGGCAGCTTCAAAATTTGCAACTTCTGCAATTTCATATACTTCAAGATTATCACCTAAAGGAGTATGATCTTTTATCCATTCAAAGTTATTTGCTCCATCATAACATGAACCTGTCATTACACGCTTAAGCCTTTTTGTTGTGATATCGTATGCTATTCCGTTTGGGTTCTTATCGGTAACTTCATTATTCTGAATCAAAATAAATTCTCTTGTTCCACCGTCAGAATTATTTAATTCTAATGCTGCTTGTCCAGCAGTACCGGAACCTGCAAAAAAGTCTAATACGATTGCATTTTTAGGCCCAATATCAAAGCAACGCTTAATTAATTCTGTTGGTTTAGGATTGTCAAATAGTCCTTTTTTTCCAAAGATTTGCTCGAGTTCTTTACTTGCTCTACTATTCTCTGGAAGATCGTTCCATAACGTATCAATACGCTTACCTGGATTCTTGCGTTCGTTCCAATATCCTTTTTCGTTTAATGCCCCATTTTCTAAACTGAGTCTACCGTCATTTTCAAGTTTTTTTAGCTTATGCTTATTTATTCTCCATCCCTTTGCTGGGCAAGGCCATATTTTCCCTGTATTATCTATATAATCGTAAGTTGTTTCGGGTCCAGGGTTACCAGGCTTCTGTAAAGGAATTAGACGATATTTACCCCTACCGTCGTTATCGTCTCTGCTATACATAGCTTTTGTTGACTCAGCAAGTTCCTTATAAGTTTCGTTTAAGGTATATCTATCAGTTTTTGCATAAAGCAAAATATACTCTGTGTTAATTGTGAATTTGTCCTTTTCGGTTTTACCACTTGAGTTTTTCTGCCATACAAACGAATTAATAAAGCACTTTTCTGTTAAAACCTCATCGAAAAGTCCCTTGACATAAGCATGATTTCTATCGTCAATGCTGCAAAAAATCAATCCTTCATCGCTTAGTAGTTTTTTAGCCAGTAATAAACGAGGATAGAGCATAGAAAGCAAATTATCTCTTGTTATTGCATTTTCGTAATTTGTTTCGGCAAACTCACCCATACTATCTTTTCCATAAGGTGGGTCAATATATATTACATCAACAGCGCCTTTGTACTCAATAAGCAGGTTTAGCAGTGCCGGGTAATTGTCACCAATAATTAGTTTATGGTGTATCTTTTTATCATCTGTTACGAATGATAGCTGTGTATTCTTCTTGAAGTACTTTATTGTGCTTGTCATTTTTTCAAGCCTTTTATCAAAGTGAAAACCAGTGCGCTTATATGTTGTTCCAAGTTCCGATATCATTATTGCTTCATCGAGAGTATCTGCTTTCTCAATAAGCTTTTTAAGTAATTCAAAATTAGTTGGCTCAAGGATTTTATCTTCCACTCGTTTTTGAAGATCACCAATCAATTCTTGTTTGCTTGTCTTTTTCAACATCATTATTCCTCCTCAGAAGGGCTAATCCATTCATTCTCTATTCTTTCATATGGCAAGCCATTCTTTAAGCAAAAAGATTTGAGTTTTTTCATTGCCGAAAGATTAGGACGTGCCTTACCTGTTTCCCAACGATTAACAGTCGATGGTGAGACGCCTAATTCTTTAGCAAAATCTTCTTGCGTCATGAGCGATTTTTGACGAAGTATCTTAATATTATTTGACAATTGCATTCCGCTTGCATCTCTCTTTCTCTATATAGTCATTATTCTATCATAAATCTGGCGTTTGTTTAAAAAAAAACAGAAAAATTAAAAATGAAGTTATAATGTTTTTTTAATCCTTGAAATGCAGTTTAATTGATGGTAAAATATGAGCATAAAAAGTTTATCAGGCTATTACAGACTTACGAAATATATCGTAAGTACTAATGATAGCAAAAATAAAAAATTTCTTAAAAAATAAAAGCTTGGCTGTCTGCAGAGCTTTTTTTGTTCGCAAAATCCAACAATTTTTTTGAGTTCAGGGCAGGTTGTTTGTATGTTTATCTTGCTTGTTATAGTATCCGGACTACATGGTGCGGCCACCGGCGTTCGTGCTTGGTGACTTAATACTATGACAAGGGGGTGATTATGTATGTGGAAAGACATCTTTGTAAGAATTGCAGCGAGCATCTTCGCTCAAGCAATTTTAACAATTGCCAAAACTATTAAAAACATGATTACTCAAAAAGAGAGAGATAAATAGAAAAAAATCGGTTTTTTTATAAAACCGATTAAACAAACAACCTGAGTCACCAAGTTTCATAACTGGTGGCCACACCTTTATTATATCAAAAAATACTAAAAAAATCAACATAACAGTTGATGGAAAGGAATGAGAATCAGTTTATGCATCCTGCAAAGTTTTTTGAAGAAGTTAAGTTTTCAACAATGGATGGATGGGCCAGCTATGACAACACAGATGAAGTTATAGAAGAGCTGACATCTATACATCCAAGTCAAGTCATTTTTGGGCGAATAAAGTTTCCGCTGTGGCAAATTAAGTTTGGCTATACCACAAAAAGAGGAAACTACAGAGAGCATATCCGTTATATGTTTAGCAGTGCTGATGATGAAGCGGATATGTTGGTAGAAATGGAATTCAACTCGTATGTAGAAAGTTTTAATAATGCAAATCCACACCGGGGCATGGAGAACGTACAAATACTTTCCATTACACCTGTGGCAAATGCAATACTTGAAATTCAATAACAGAAGAAATCTCCACCTTTATTATTCACCCTGCTGGGAGGTAGGGTTATTGCTTAGTATATGGCTGTTTATCGCTGATAACCATGTATGCGTGTATAAGGAAGCAATGTAAAAAGACACCCTTAAAGAATGGCTTTTCCCGCTTTGCGAAGCGAAATAATCGCAGAGTGAGGAAAATAAGGATGGAGTTATGGCAACTCAAACAAATGCAGGGTTTACCTCTGGAGGTAAAAATCCAAAAGACAAATCAAAGGATTATCGAATTTTATGAGCACTTCAATGGCATGGTCTATGTGAGTCATAGTGGTGGAAAGGATTCAACTCTCTTATACTACCTTGTGAAAAAAATATATCCGGATGTGCCAGGAGTTTTTGTGAATACCGGAAACGAATACCCTGAGTTGGTGAGGTTCATGAGGGAACAGTCAGATATTGTTTGGCTAAAACCGAAAATAAAAATCAAACAAGTATTTGAAAAGTACGGTTTTCCAGTTGGTAGCAAAAAAAAAGCATACGATGTCCACAAGCTGCGTCATCAAAACCTTACACCTAAATACCGTAACTATCTCCTAAACGGCGATGAGCGCGGAAAAGCAGGATGTATAGGCAAGATTGGTAAATTGCTTGTAGAAGCGCCATTTGATACCCATAGCATATGCTGCGACATTATTAAAAAAAATCCTTTAAAAAAGTACCACAAAGAAACGGGCCGCGTACCCATCACCGGTGAACGATGCGCCGAATCAAAAACGAGACAGGATGCGTATCTTGCACACGGCTGTAATGCATATAATGCCAACATACCAAAGTGTACACCTTTAGCGTTCTGGACGGATCAGGATGTACTACATTATTATCATTTGTACAAGACAGAGATGTGCAGCCTGTATGGAAAAATTATAAAGGGCAACGGAGGCATATATGAACTCACTGGACTACCCCGTTTAGGCTGTGTATCGTGTATGATGGGCGTACACCTGCAAAAGTTACCAAACCGATTTCAAATACTGGAATTGACACACCCGAAGCTCCACCGTCATTGCATGGTCTACCTCGGCATCGAGCAGGTCTTACAGTATATTAATGTTCCTTATCAGTGTTACGATAAGAAATATTACGGTGTAAAGTGCAAGGGTGGAGAGCAGCTGAAGATGATTATTTAAACTACAACAAAGGAGCGAAAATGTTTTAATTAACACTTACGACAAATAACAAAGCACCTTGCCTATGGGGAAAAGTGGTGTAAGTAGCAAAGAAAAGGTAATGGACTGTCATTGCCACAAAAAGTACCGGATTAAGTAGAAAAGAGGGATATGAATATGGCAAAAGGAAGTAATGTTATTATTGCGTTTTATTGCGATGCCTAGAAATCTTATAACTCTATGCACTTGGCGGGAGTCTTTTCAAACAAGAGAAAATTCAAAAGTGCAATAAAAAAGATGGTCAAAGACAAAAGTATTCTACTGGTAAACGGCGAACTTAAGAACTCCAAGGAATGGACGTTAAAAGAAATAAACAACAATTTTAATTACCTATATGTTGAGGAAGTAAATTTCAACGAACTGCAATAAATATTTAAGACAAGTAACTAAAAATTACGGAAGAAAGTTATTATTATGCAAAACACAAGAATTAGTTATCTGTATAGGGATGCTTGTAATTACAAAGTAAATAATGACGTAGTTGTGACTGGTGTTTTTATTGAAAATGAGATATTAGACATCATAGACACACTTGATAGTGGAGAATTCTTTGTACCTTGTATGATTGGTTTTCCTGAGACAAGGTTTGAAACCAAAACAGAATACGATCATCCTTACTTTGAGCTACGTGCGTCAGGCTTTGAAAAAACGGATGCTGCTCCAACAATTAGCATGAGTGCAAAAGATGTATACGCCGCATTTATAGAAACTGCAGGCAATTGGTAATAACCAGCTGCACACAAAATATAACTAATAATAAAAACAGGCTCTTTACGGGGCCTGTTTTTGCTTGAAATATTAAAAGGGATATAATATAATATAATATATATAGAAAAACTTTCAGACCATCTCGGAATTACGTCAAGCGACGGAATTACCTATGGTGGCATCAAAATAAATTTCTAAAAAAATAAAGCTGTACCTTTTCGGACAGCTTTTTTGTTGTCTAAAATCAATTTTTGAGTTCAGGGTAGGTGTTAATTTATTTTCTTTCTTTTGTGGGATTGCTGAACAATTACATGGCAGGGTTATCGGGAAGTATCCTGATGCTTACCATATCTCACAAAGGGGGTGATGTGTATGTGGAAAGACATCTTTGTTAAGATTACGTCGAGCTTAATTGCCAGCGTGATCCTTGCCGCTATAGGCAAGCTAAAAGGTATGCTCACTCGGAAAAATAGAAAGAAAAAATCGGTTAACAATTTAACCGATTAATTAACCCAAAGGCATCCGGATTCTCACTTCCGGTAGCCCTTCATTACACTATTGTATAATCACGTTTAATCTGATAAAATGTAAAAAATAGGTGGTGCAATATGGCTGTTTCATATGACAAGCTGTGGAAAATGCTTATTGATAAAAAGATAAGTAAAGCCGATTTGAGAAAGGCTACAGGTATTTCACCAAATACTCTTACAAAAATGAATAAGGATGAGGGCGTCGCGTTATCTGTACTCGATAAGATATGCGATGAGTTAGATTGCGATTTTGGGGATATCCTAACGCATATTCCAAATGCTAACAAGAATGGAGGAAAGGAATAGTGCCTACACTTGATTGGATTGGCAAAGACAAGGCGATAAGCCATCATCTATTTCGCTATTTTTTGGTTTTTGAGGATAAAGAATTGGAGCAAGATGGAGCCTATAAGCTCGATAAATTTGTTGATGTGTTTAGAGAACTGTGATATGGAGAACATCATGACAATAAATTCTTTTGAAACAGTATTTTACAGTGCAATATTTCTTCTTCCGGGATTTTTTATGAATTTAGTTATAGATTCAATGAATCCACCTCATAAGTATAATGATGGTCGCTATTTTATGAAATGCTTAGCGCTTAGTATAGTAAACTGTGCTTGTTGGAGCTGGCTGTACATAATTATCTTAAACATTGAATTTAAACAATTATTTCTTAAATGGGTTGTTCTTTTTTTAATTACGATTGGTGGAGCTGCGCTTGTTGCTTATCTCCTTTCTTTAATTAAGCAACGAAAATGGTTTGCCAATATATTTTCAAAGATGGGGATTAACACTATCCACTCAACGCCGACAGCATGGGATTATTATTTTTCAAAGCGAAAAGCTAGTTTTGTCATAATCACATTAATTGACGGTACTATCTTAAGAGGATGGTATTCCTTTGATTCTTTTACATCGTCAGATTCTGAGGAAAGAGATATTTATGTTGAAAAAGGTTACTACCTTAATAAAAATGGTAGATGGGAAATTGATAAAGAGAGCGAGGGTTTTTATGTTTCTGGTGGGCAAATAAAATTTATAGAATTTAAAAAAGGAGGGAACTGACGAGAATGAATAATGTAAAAAAACCTTTAAATGAGGGCTATCAACCAAAAGAAGAACGTGGATACCAACCAAAACCTGATGGACAATTCGGATACCAACCAGCAAATGATGGTACAAATCCCCCATCTCCGCCTCAAAGTGATACCATAGTTTCTTCTACCAAAAAAAAATAACAATAAAGAAAGACTGCACCAAAGTTTTATCTTTCAGTGCAGTCTTTACTTTCAAGCTTACTCTAAGGTATTTTCCCGCAGTTGCGGAATAAATAAAAACATATTATGAAAGGAAAGGTATGCATATGGAGGATACAATAGAATACAAAATTACACACACAGAAGAATTCATACTAAACAACACTAAATTTAATATTGACTTTATACCCACTTTTGAGGAGTATCAGCTCTTGGTTGAAAAGGGTCATACCCAGGATAGTACTTTTAATATAGGAGTACCTCCGTTATTTATCCTTAATATACCCGATGATACCGATAAAAATGCTATTGCACAAATAAAGGCATTAACACAGGATGATCGCATCGATGGACTTGATGTTATGTTCGATAGGTTATTTGAATCAAATACAACTGATAGTTATGACGAGTATAAAATATATTATATGGCATTTTTACTTTTGTCTAATGGGATAGAGGTTAATCTTCAAGGTCAGAATTACCGAAACAAGCTTAACAATAAAAAAAAGGTAATCAGGTCTTACGAAGAACAATTAAATGGAAAACCAATAGGTAAGTTGTGATATTAAGTTACAGAAACCCCGCCCAACCGTATTGGGGATATTAATGGAGATAAGGAATTATGGACAAATCAAAAGTTGTCGTATTTTTACGTGAGCATACAGGTGACAATCGGGATTTATCCCGTGATATGGTCGTACACATTAGCCCTGAAGACATACCGTATGTGCGATATAAAAGTTATCTTTGGGAGATTTTGCGAAATCCCTACTGTGAAGATGAATATTTAACCTGTGGGAGGATGCAGAAATCTCTTTCATCCTTTCCATTTGGGCATAAATATTCAGAAATTATTTATTGTAATAAGGTTATAAAATCCACTAAACCAATAAAAGCTAAGGTAACAATACTTAAAAAACATCGTCCCTGTGATACAGATATGGTTTTTAGAGATAAGCTTATAAGGTTTAATACAAAAGGAATACCCTACATCACCCACCAAAGATTATTCTGGGAACTTACAGAAAGCGATGACGGCTATAGTACAACAGGAAGAGTCCAAAATGTTATAAATAGTACTGAATTCGGGCATAACATGCAAACTGTTTATACAGTACGAACCAAAAAGGATGATTTGCGTGATAGTATCTATACTGAACACGGTAAAGATCGATTTAGCGTACTTATTGTTTCAAAACTCCGTCCCACAAGAGAGGAGTTGGTTTTGAAGTCCAAAACAGTTAGGGTAAGTAATACAGGAATGAGATACATAAGCCATAACAGAATTCTATATGCAATTGAACCAAATCACCGAGGTGATATTGATTTTATTACAGTTAAAATAATAAACGGAACCAACAAATACTGAAAACACATTTGCCATTAATTGTTTTGTGTAATATAGTACTGGTAACTAATGTCTCTACTTGCTTGTATTTTTATTCTTTTTCAGGTCGAGTAATTTTCTAAAAAAGATAACAGGACATTTCTGTAAAAAGTATTGACCCTCCATGCAATATATGGTAAAATAGGCTGTAAATAATATACAGAATAATCTTTTTGAGGTTAATGAGATGAAAAAATTAATTATTCCACTCTTATTTTTTATTATACTTCTAGCCACTGCTATTTACTTTTTTAACGGATCAAGATCTCTGGTAACTATGTCAGAAATTCAAATTGCAGAGCGACCCTTAGTTATTCGATATGAGGATATAGTATACGAAGAACTTATCAACGAACTCCCGGATGATTTTCTTGAAGCGGATGACGACAGAGACGGTATCGCTAACTGTGATGAGCTATCCTTTGGTCTAAGCCCTTTTACCGAAGATACTGATTGCGATGGATTGAGTGACTATGACGAAATCAATATATTTAACAGTGATCCATTAAAATGGTCTACCGCTGACGATGGAATATCCGATCTAGTAAAAGTCTTAAAGCAATTAGACATTCGAACAGCGATACAAAATTATACACCAGAAACAATAACAATATCTAACGAAGTTAATCTTATTCCAGAGGACATCAACTCTGAAACGCTTTACATATTATCAGGTTATAAAGGAGCAGCTTTTAAAAATCTGATACCATCTATCATACCCCCATTCAGGCTCTACGATTTTAACGGGAGTGTTCAGATAAATATAAGTGCTTTACAGCCAAAAGACACTAAGAATTTGAATGTATATTTTTATAATACCACGTCAGGTAAAACGGAACAGTGGAATTCCTTTACAATTGACAACAAATATCTAACAATAGATATCGGTGAGACTGTTGAAGGTAAGCCTCTCATAATTACAAAAGATTCCTTGACAAATTCGAAGATCAAAGAATGGTTTATTGGGCTGTTTTCTAACACAAAAAACAAAACAGTCAATGAGACAATAAATGAGATAGATTATCAATCAGGTTACATAGCGGATTCTGGGTTTCAAATTGACAAACATGCTTTTTCATTCCAAAACATGCCGGTTGACTGCTCTTCAAGCGGGATATGTTCTGGTTTTGCATTTGCTACTAATCAAATATATAATGGTATGGAGCCTAACAGAAAAATGAGTAGGAACAGCCTATATATACCTATTATAGGTGAAATATCTGCCGCACCTGCATTTGACGTGTCCTCAGATGAATATGGTATTATTTTTGAAAAGAAAACACCTTTTAAATATATTCTTACAGAAGATGTTATTAAGGCTTATGACTATAACGCAATACCAAGCTATGAAACAGTAACTATAACAGATATATCGCAGCCGGATCAAGAAGTTATAAAGTGTCTTTCAAACTATTGGCTCGAAGCAAATAAAAATACAATGTCTTCAAGTGCGGTTTCACGATTATGCGGTTATAAAATTAACTATGATTTTTCAAAAGTTCGTGAGATTGCTAGCCTGCTTAAAAATGAACAAATTGTTTATGTCTCACTTGGGGGGAGCATTGGTGGCCATGCGGTAAACGCATATAAACTCGAACAGGACATTAGCGATACAGATCTTTTCCGCTTATACATTTATGATAATAACTATCCTAACAACATGATGGTGTATGATATTAATGGGAAGTTGAAGAAAAAGCAAGCCGACATATACATGACAATAAACCGATACCCCAAAAGAACATTAGGTGGCATTTATGAGAAGTTCAACTTCAGTTATGGTTCTGGATCATATTCCTGGACCAATACTGATACCGAAAACCTTGCGGGCGTTAGATTCTACCGTTCTTTAGAATCAATGAAATTAAGCGAGATAGAAGGCTTTAATCAGGAACATTGGGAGAAATATACTTCTATCTTTTTGGATGTGCCTGAACAAATGAGTTATAATGAGGAAGTACAAGTTAAGGTTATGGCCGTTGATACATTAGGTATCCCCCGCAATGTAAGTGAAAATGCAGATTGTAATATTTTAATCCCAAATGATCTATACTCTGCCGGATGCCTGAAGAATGGGAATATACTATTCCTCGATAAAGGAAAAATCGGTGCTTCTTACAAAGAATTTACTATTACCGCCTGTTTTAGAGGGTTAAAAGTCAGCAAAAATATAAAGCTTGCCAAAAAATCCGAACAAGAAAATGAAGGAACTACAGAAGGAACCACAGAAGGAACTAATCTGGTGACAGACGAGAAATTTATCTACAGTTCACGAAACATTTTGCTGGGAGGCAGATATATTTTTGATGGCCAGTGGATTTATTATAACAATCCTTTTACGAATGAACTATATAAAATACGCCCGGACTTAACGGATAATACATTTATTTGTTCAGATACTCCAGCATATATTAATACTTACCTTGGTGAGATTATCTATAGTATTGGCGAGTATACTATTTGTGCTATAAATACGGATGGTTCGAACCATAGAGTGGTACTGGATCCTTGTGGGGAGGATTCTCCTGTGATCTCATATGGGGAAAAACTAATTGTCGATTACGAGGGAATATGCTATTTTGACATCGACAAAGGTGAAGATAGTTTTGAATATTTAGAATATAAAAATGAACCTTTTTTATATGACGGGTGGGTATTTCACAAAGATCTTGAAAATAATTCATACAATAAGATGCAAGCAGATTTGTCAGATGATCAAGTAATCATTCCGGATTTTAATTTGATTAATTGTGTTGTTGATGGTGAATGGGTTTATGGTTTTGATGATGAAACCGGGGTTTTAATGCGAATTAATTTAAACAATAGATCAAGACAGAATATAAGTGATGAAGACTGGTTTTTCAAAGGGGTCCGAATGTATTATACTGTATCTAATGGATATGTCTATTATGTAAACGAAGAGGATGAAGATAGACTTTATCGGATTGACTGTAATACAAAAGATATTGAACCTGTTTCTATTCAAAGTAATATTAATGACTTCGGGGTAGCTGCGGGGTGGATTTTCTATGAAACAAATGATAGCTCTCATATAATTAGCGAAGATATGCAGACACATATAAATGGCGAGGATGTTCTTAAACCTACGAGTTAGATGTATCTGATTTATTAGGTTTGGTAGATATATATTATATATGTTACTAGCTAGGCTTTTTGGACGCCCCAAAACGTACAGAGCTATATTTATTAGTTGTGAAAATATCATTCATATACGCGTAGAATAAATAAAACAAAAGCGGTCTTATGCAAAATACCTTTTATTTACTTGAAACTACCGAAAAAATGTAATACAATATCTTTAATAAATCATTTCAGACCGTTACAGAATTAAGATATTTAACTTAATTACTAATGTCGGTAACAAATTAAAATTTCTAAAAATGGATCCGTATATTTATTTGAATACGGATTTTTTATTTCAGCAAAAAACACACAGCATGGCCGGGGAGCCTATGCTGTTTTATTTTATAAAAAAACATGAAAATAAGCAAATAAGCAAAAGGAAAGGATGAGATTTATGTACGTTAAAAAAGCAAATGAAAGACTTATTCAAATCATTTCAAAAATGACAAGCATTCCTATTAGCATTATTAAAAAATATGGAGTTGATTTTATATTCAATACTCCAGGGGCTGTAAAAGGAATGACAGAAGAAAGAAAAAAAAGAATAGTAATGCTACAGGATTTTGTAAGCATTTGGAATGAAGTAGAATTCCTAAAAGAAGAAATATTGTTAGGCGAATCTAGTCAAACCGGTCAATTCTTTATAAATAGAATCGGACATAAAAAAGACAAAGAATATTTCGAAGTTGCTTTTCTTTCAAGCAGCAATAAAATTATAGAAATAGAAACACTAACTGGTTCAATATCCAATTGTGCTGTACCTGTGAGAGAAATAATAAAATCTGCACTTGCTTATAATGCGAAAAGCCTTATGTTGTCTCATTCGCATCCAGGCGGAAGCTTAAAAGCTACTTATGCAGACATCAGTGTAACAAAGACAATTGTCGATGCCGCTAAGCTTTTTGATATAACGGTTTTAGATCACATTATCGCAACAGAAAATAATTATTTTAGCTTTAGGGAAAATAGCCTAATGTAACAAACGTGGAAATAAATTAATATATCTTGGCGATGTGATATTCCCTATGAAAGCAGCATGAAAAATTACTATGCTGTTTTGTTATTTAAAGACAGAAGAGAGAAGAGAGGAGTTTTAATTTATGCTAATTGAAAAATTATATCCCCGACAAAAGGCGTTAAGGGAAAGAACCATCATGAATGTTCCGGAGGAGTTTGCTGAGGATAACGGGTTTTATGTTACCGTAGCAATAACAAAGGGACTATACAGGCTACTTAAATACAACATTCCTGTTATTACAGAAAAGACTAAGATTGCGCAAGATGACTATTCCTTAAAAATACTGAATCAAGATTATTGGGAACGTTTAAGTGATGTATTATGGACAACTAATCTTGAACGTAATAAGGATAGAAACAGAAAAAAGAAAGAGTTTTCTTTTTCCGTTTTTTTGCCACATTACGAAACCGTAAAAAACAAAGCCGGTGATGACCGTCAAAAACTAATCCCGAGCAAGAAAATAAAATTTAAACGTGACCGAGGTGATCATGGCGAACTAGTTTTTACAATAATGCTGGCAGAGGAAAATTGTATTTGGTAGCTTTTAAAAGAAAGAGAGGATGTTCTATATGAAAAAAATAACCCAAATAAAGTTTGTAAAAAAAATAGAGTTGCAGCTTTGTGACAAGGAAGTACCAAAAGAAGAAAATTACTTAAATCTAAATTATTTCACATGTAAATCATGTCATTGGCAATTTTATGGAGACATGGTTCGCTTTGGACATGGGCACTCTCCGGAATGTAAACAAATCCCAAACTTTTGTCCTGGCTGTGGAATAAAGATAGAATTCTCAAAAAACGAAAAAGTATTTACTGTTTTAGGTGTAAATAAGTCAAGCAATGGAATGTATTCAGTAATAATATAATTATTGCTATATTTGTTACATAGCAGAAACTATTTTTGAAACATAACATTCAATTTTTAAAAAAAACCCAATCTAACACAATGTATATTGTGTTAGATTGGGTTCTTTCGTTCTAAGCCTTGATATTAAACGGTTTGAGAGCAAAATATTAAAAAATACTTTTCCGTGTTGATTTTGTATCTAACATATTATATTATTTAAGTAGGTTATGTTAGATTAGCTTCAGATTGTTATAAGGAGGAAATATTTTGAATTCAGTAGAGCCGATCCGAGATGAAAAAAAAATTAAAGCAATGAAGGCAATTCTTAAAAGTGAAAGTGTCCGGAATTACACATTATTTACCCTTGGTATTAATATTGGTTTGCGTGTTAGTGATTTATTAAATTTAAAGTTATTTGATGTATTGGCTGAAAAGGGAAATGTTAAAGATAGTATTTATATGCGTGAAAAAAAGACAGGCAAGGAAAAAATATTTGTATTGAACAAAACTGCTAAAGAGGCCATAAAGGAATATGTCGGCAGCTTAAACAATTTTGATATGGATTGGTTCCTTTTTAAATCACGAAAAGGTAAAAACCTCCCGATTTCAAGGATTCATGCTTATGAGATATTAAATAATGCAGCTCGTATGATAGGAATAAAAGAAAAGATAGGTACGCATACATTAAGAAAAACGTTTGGGTATCATGCTAGAATGCGAGGAACACCCATTGAGATCCTTCAAAAAATATTTAACCACACATCCCCGGCAATAACAATGAGATATATAGGGATAACTCAGGATGAAATAGAAAACGTATATCTGGATTTAAATCTTTGAGTAAATAGTGCAGGAAATTTTGTGGTAATTTATGTTTTATTAGCACACTGCCGCAAGGATGAATAGAGCTAATATGATTCAAATATAACAATAAAGAGAAATTAGGAAGAAAAGGCTATGAAATTAATGAAAGACCATATTAACAGCCTCATGGTAAATCCAAAGTAATCTTTGTATTAGAAACATTATCAATTTTTTTAAAAGGAGTTAAATATGAAACGAGATACTATTGCTAAGTTAGGGCTTTGTGAAGCAATGGAAGAATTGTTCGGCAGAGATCTATATTCATATATGGAACAAGCCACACAAGAATATGATGAATTTGATGAATGGCAAAACACTCTTTATGACGAGAAAGGAATAAATCAAAAAGGTATCAAAGAAGCCAAAAATATGATACTAAGTGCATACCATAACTTTGTTGATGGAAGGGGTAGAATATGAGAATAAAATATAATAAAAAAAATACATATGGTGGCGGTCCTTGCTGCTCTCAGCTTTTAAAAGATAACAAATCAATATCTTCGGTTATATTTTGTTTTTTATGTAATACGTTTTGTTTAAGGAAACTTCTTAGGGTTAATAGTTTTTGCAAAAAGTATAAATGGGATAAAACATGCGAAACGTGCTTATCTCCTGTAAATAGAAATGAATAATGATTTTATATTACCCTTGCTTCAAAAACCTCTTAAAATCGAAAATAGAGCGTGGCACATTTTGGCACCTATCCTATATGCTATTTATACCGCATAAATATGGTGAATATAGTTATTGTTATGGTGAAACAACAATTGACAACTTCCGGATACGGAATTAAAATAAGTGTGAGGTTCTTATTTTCGTATTTATTTTATATTTACATGCTACAGTTACGGAGTGGAACCGATTATCATCTGTAAGTGTAAGGAGGATTAATTAGATGTTAACAACACAAGAAGCTGCAGCGTTTCTAAATGTATCTTCACGATTCATCCGGATGCTCATATCCTCTGGAAAACTGAAAGCTGAAAAAAAAGGTCGGGATTGGGATATCTGCGAAGAATCCTTACATGCCCTTAAAAAAGAAGGCTACGGACAAAAAAGAAAACCCTAGTCACACTTAAATATAATACCCAAAAACCGGATAAATAACATACACCGTGCTTTAATGGCCGGAGGCCGGAACCGTCTAAACTGCGGATGGGTACTTTTACGAAAAAACGCTTTTTTTTATATAACTTTATAAGTAATTAAAAACGTAAATGTTGACTTATTAATTTCTACTGATATAAAAACCAATTAAGATGTTACCCTACCCATTGCATTTTTGGTTTTAAAGGAGGTATCATGAAAGTTGTATTTTTGCGTGAGCATACTGGTGACAATCGGGATATATCCCGTGAAGTAACCGTATATATTAATCCTGAAGATATCCCGTATGTCCGATATAAAAACTATCTTTGGGAGGTTTTGAGAAATCCCTGCTGCGATGGCGAATATATTTCCTGTGGCCGGATGCAGAAAGATGTTGCGTCCCTTCCGTTTGCGCATAAATATTCAGAAATTACTTATTGTAATAAGGTTATAAAATCCACTAAACCAATAAAAGCCAAAGTAACAATACTGAAAAAACATCATTCCTGTGATACAGACATGATTTTCAGAGATAAGCTAATAAGGTTTAATGCAAAAGGAATACCCTACATCACCCACCAAAGATTATTTATGGAGCTTACAGAAAGTGATGACGGCTATTGTACAACAGGTAGAGTGCAGAATGTTTTAAGTAGTACTGAATTCGGTCATAACATGCAAACTGTTTATACAGTAAGAAGCAAAAAAGATGATTTACGTGATAGTATCTATACCGAACACGGTAAAGACCGATTTAGCGTACTTATTGTTTCAAAACTCCGCCCTACAAGGGATGAGTTGTTATTGAAGTCCAAAATAGTTACGATAAGTAGTGCAGGGATAAGATACATAAGTCATAATAGAATTTTGTATGCAATTGAACCAAATCGTAGAGGTGGCAGTGATTTTATCACAGTTAAAATAATAAACGGAATAAAAGTGGCGACTAAGAGAAAGCGGGAAAGAAATTATTAAGAATATATGGAGCTTCTTTAAGAGTTCAGATGTTGAATATTTCATTGTTGTGTTTCTTTTAAAAGACTTGCATTATAACATTGTTGCTGGTAAAATATGAATATAAATTTTTTCTCAGGCTGTTACGGATTTCGATATGTATCGTATATACCAATGACAGTTAAAAAACAAACTTTCTAAAAAAGTAAAGCTGTGCTATTTGTGTAGCTTTTTTTTGTTTCAGAAAAAAACAATTCTTTTGTGTTCAGGGTAGGTCATTTATTATTTTTTCTATCTTCCCTTTTATGAGATTCTGGGCAATGATATGGCAAGGCTATCGGGAATTTACCTGATTGCCATATCTCATATAAAAGGGGGTGATGATGTATGTGGAAAGACATTTTGGTTAAGATTACATCGAGCTTGATAGCTACTGTAATGTTAACCATTTTAAGAAGACTTAAAAAACAGCTTCACCGAAAAATAGATAGAAAAAAATCGGTTAAACTAACCGATAGATAAATAACCACTAGGCAATCCGGTTTCTACCGGTAGCCTTGCCTTTATTATATCAAAAAATACTAAAAAAATCAACACAACAGTTGATGGAAAGGAATGAGATATCTGCAAAAGCGTTAAACTAAGTGCAAAGAACAATGGACAGAAAAAATAATTAATGTTTACAAACAGACAAAAGGTGATATAATAATAGTAGGCAATCGGAATCCGCAAGGATGTGGTTGTCCACCTTTTAAAAAAGATTAACTAATCACCCCGGTTTAGTCGGCAGGGGTGATTATTTTTTTCGCAATATTTTACAAACAGCAGTAATAACTGCAGTAAGGATTGACACAACTAAAACCGAAAACGCTATCATAAGCGCCAATGCTTCGTATACTGTCATATCGCAGCCCACCTCCTTTCATCCGTTGCTACTACTTAGCAAAATAAGAAGGTGGGATCCAAATAAATCATCCCTGTTTTTTCCGATTGCCTGACTATATTATATCACTAAATATATATCGTTTCAAACACATGTTTGCTATTATTGCTGCAAAAAATGTGGGGTTGAAATTGGTAAACTATTGTACTATAATATACTTAAACAATTATGTCTTTCAGACCGTTACAGAATTGACGTTAAATAACGAAATTACTTATGACGGTATCAAATTAATTTTTTAAAAAGCAATCCGTATTTCTATTTTTGAATAGATTGACGGATTTTTTATATTTAGCAAAAATACACAGCACGGGGGCTTTCCCATGCTGTTTTTTTATATATAAAAATACATAAAATCGCAAATGCGATAGAAAAGGATGGTGTATTTATGCAAAACAAAGTAAACCTCGTTGGAATGGAAGCTCTTAACGAACTAGAGTCGTCAGATGCAAGAATTATTGGTTATCTTTTTTGGTATAGCATATTCGAAGCTGATATTCCAAAAGAACACTTAGAAGAACTGCTTCATGAGTGTAATCTTGAGCAATATATGCTCAATTCTATACACCCGAATGATGCATTTCGCAGAGCTGCTAAGTCAATCGAGAAAAAAAGCAAAAAAGAGGATAGCAACTACTCTGGCGTGACACAGAATTATCTTGTTAGTGGCTTTGATACTACAACAGAGATAGTCCGTCACCTTGTTGTTGAAACAATTGATAAAAACAATCAGTCGCTTCACTACGATCCAGAGACAGCGATTATTAAGTTTGAGAAGGAAACTGAGAATATATCGTATTCCAGCAAAACCGCAAGGGCAGCTTCTCTCGCTGAAGAAGTCAAGGATATGTATTATCACTGTTTAAACTACTACGGAAGCAGGCATATCCGTGAATTGGTTTCGAAAGTATTGGCGAGTATGGCACCCATACCGGTCAGACCAACAGGCGGTGTGTTTTTTGTTCCCGCCAAGCACGAAGCAAAGCTTAAAAACCTGCTGTCCCTTATCAAAAAGATAGGGGAAAGTGAAGGCTTTAGGGTTCCCCTGGTTAATAGCTTAGAGAACAAAGACATGGTAAGGCTTAAATTAGACGCCCATATTCGTTCCGCAATCCAAGAGTCTGCTAATTTTTTAAGATCAGGCTCAGAAAATGGAGCAGTAGGGAAAAAAGCATTGGCAAATATAAAAGAAATATTAAAAAACTTCAGCGACTACGAGGATGCATGTTCATTGTCGCTTGAGGAGATGAACGATATGACAGGAATACTCAAAAAACAGGCAGCTGTTATTATCGATCGTATCACAGAAATAAAAGCCAATAAGTAGAAGGGGATGGTGTATTTATGCAGGAATTAAAAAATTACTTATCAGTAAAGGATTATTTAAACAACTGCTTTATTGAAAGAGAGGAGCTAATTGACGGAATAATGATTACGTTGTTAGCACAAGAAAATGCGCTTTTGATAGGACCTCCAGGTACCGGGAAGAGCGATATAGTTATGTCTATGTCTAGATGTTTTAATGGCCTAAAATATTTTCAATGGCTTCTCACGGAATTCAGTACGCCAGAAGAAATATTTGGAGCCTATAACTTGCAGGATTTATCTAAAGGGATATACCGCAGAAATACAGAGTATAAGCTTCCTGTGTCTCATATATCGTTCCTAGATGAAGTATTTAAAGGCAGCAGTGCAATCTTGAACAGTTTACTTACTATTTTGAATGAGCGTTTGTTCTATGATTATGGGCTGCCACAGAAAACGCCTATTATGTCTGTCTTTGGTGCTTCGAATGAACTTCCAGAACAGGGAGATGGTCTTGATGCTATAAATGACCGATTCGTGATGAGGTTTGTCGTAAACCCAATTAAGGAAAACAATAACTTTAAAAAGTTTTTGCATTCCAAGACCGCAAACAATGGAATCACGATGGCTCCGATAGTATCAGGTAAAGACCTTGCTACTCTGCAAAATATGGTTCTTCAAATTAAGGTAGATGCCGGATTGGTAGATACAATTCAAGAAATACGTGAAGAACTTATACAGTCAGATATCAAGGAACCTTCAACCCGTCGGTTTGGAAAGTGTATTCGAATTCTGCAGGCGGCAGCTTTGCTTGACGGAAGCAATGTCGTAGACTTTACGCATTTAAAAGTCTTAAAAAATGTGTTGTGGCAAGACATTGAGGAAAAAGTTACCGTTGCAAGCATAGTAGCAAAATATTGCGTCGATACGTTTACTTCGACACTACAAGCTGTAGCAACAAGGGCTAAAGACGTATATGAAAATGGGAAGAATAGTAATACCACCGATAACACAGTGGAGAGCTTAAGAAAACTTAAAGAAATCGAAAAAGAATTAGATTCTTTAAAAAGCCAATACCCTAACAAGGAAACTAAAATAAATGAGGAAATTAAAAAAGTTAAAGAGTTTATTAGTCTAACAACTGAATCGTTCCTCGCAACGAGTATGTAGAAAGGGGATGGCATAGTGATAATTCGAAACAGCGAAACGTGTCTTAATAACATGGATGCGTTTGATAGAGACAAATACAAGGGAGTTATTGAGTTTTCACCTATTCTTCAAAAGATGCAAGCTAAAGGGAAGGAAGCTTTTCCTTCCTTTGCTTCCTTACAAAGAGACCTTTGGGCCGGCTTATATAAATACGATCCAAGCCTGAAAAAGTATACGCCACCTGAGTTACGTATGAACCATGAAATTCTTAAATACGTTTATGCCATGCCTGAATTCCAAGGGTTGCGTGAAATAACACGATTTGATAATTTGGCCTCAGCAGTTGGATTGCTAAGTGTTGAGGAAAAAGTTCAAAACGTAATTGGTGATTGCCTTTTTCGGAACAAGGAAAAACAAGAATCTCTTAATAAGGCAGTAAAAGATGCTGAGAATAGCAAACTG